>Ga0209253_10000926_pt1 | contig 25572 bp, 21 predicted proteins | sample FrelakmetBRP12BR_FD_187145 | JGI IMG/M metagenome (GOLD analysis project Ga0209253, IMG submission 187145) | Freshwater lake sediment microbial communities from the University of Notre Dame, USA, for methane emissions studies - BRP12 BR (SPAdes)... | ecosystem: Environmental > Aquatic >...
CAGCAGGTGAGGAATCCCGTACGCATGGTCGCATCGAAACAAACCCGCCCCCAACGTGTACTCATCGCATCCAGCCACGCATTATTTGGACAAGGGCTGCGCAGCTTGCTGGAAGCACGTCGAAAATCCGACGTGGTTGTGATTGGGGTAGTTACCAGTGTAGAAGAGGCGATGGCAGCTCTGGAGAAATACGATCCTGATCTGATCATTGTGGATTATGACGACCAAGTGTTGAATAGGGATGAGTTCCTGGCACGCTTCGTCGAAGGAGAGAAGAAATTAAGGGTCGTGTTGCTCTCGTTAAACCAAGCTCAAGAAGCGTTGGTTTACGACCGCCGCACCCTGGCTGCTTCGCAGATCGATGACTGGCTGGAAGAATGGACGTACGGAGCTGGATCAGCCAGCCTAAACACTGCCAGGATTTCTGCTTTAGATACCAGCATGGGAGATAGTGGTTCTTTGGAACCGGACATTAATCCAAAAGGAGCGAATGCGAACATTATCCGCAGGAGTAACCCTATGAAGCATTTGATTATCACAGGAATTCTCATCGTAATTATCACTGCCTTATTAATTGTTGGGATGGGTCAGGTCAACTTACTACCCACAGCTGCCAGCGCCCAGGCCGTGCCGATTGATGACATGTTCAACCTGGAATTTATCGTAATCGCTTTCTTGTTCTCGCTGATTGTAGTCCTGATGGTCTACAGTATCGTCGTGTTTCGCCGCAAGCGAGGAGACACTTCGGATGCGAGACATATCGAAGGTAATTCCAGGCTGGAGGTTATTTGGACGGCTGTGCCATTGATAACCGTGTTGGGTTTTGCATACCTGGGTAGCTGGTCCCTAGCTGAGACTACCCGCGCGGATCCGAAGCCGCTGGAAGTCAATGTGATCGGTTCCCAATGGAGCTGGCGGTTTGAATATCCTGCTTTAGGGATTGTGTCCAACGAGCTTCGCCTGCCGGAGAATAAGCAAGCACTGCTGCATCTATGGTCCACCGATGTAATCCACTCCTTTTGGGTGCCCGAGTTCCGGGTTAAGCAAGATGCTCTCCCGTCGGAGGATATGGCGCGCATTCTACGCGTGACGCCGACGCTGGTGGGAACATACACGGTGCGCTGTGCGGAGCTGTGCGGCTTACGACATACTTATATGGAAGCACCAGTCAGGGTGCTTACGAAGGATGATTTCGATAAATGGGTCGCACAAGAGACCGGAGTTTCTGAGGATCCTGTCGAACGCGGCCAAAAGTGGTCCACCACATACGGCTGCAATGCCTGCCACTCGATCGATGGGACCCCCAGCGTTGGTCCTACCTGGAAGGGGGCCTATGGGAAAGTTGAAAACTTCGTGGATGGGACTTCGACGACGCTAGATGACCAGTATCTGCAAGAATCGATACGCCAACCCGGGTTAAGAATTGTGGCGGGCTTCCAAAACCTGATGCCGCCAAACATCGCTGCCGATATGACCGATGACCAGGTGAACGATGTTATCCGCTTTATCGAGAGTTTGAAGTAGTACACAGGCTGTTGAACCTGCTTCTTTGAGGAGTTGAATATGGGTGAAGTTACTCTGACAGAATATGAAAAACCCAGGTTTTTTCGGATCGGCATGATCCGGGGCTTGCTTTTTCTGCTGGTGGGTCTGGTGGTTGGGATGGGAATCGTCAGCCTGGTACGCCTGCTAATGGGACTGCCGGCATGGGATCCGAATGCCGCCTGGACGGTGGGCGCTATCTTCGGGACGGCCGCGTTCCTATTTGGGGTCGGCAGTATCAGCGACTGGCTAAAATGGGCTAACGGCGTCGAAACCCCGGAGCATCCGGAGACGCCTCACTACCGTGGCTGGGCTAAATACATGAGCATCAATTACGATCACAAGGTAATTGGCGTTCAATATGGTTACATCTCCTTAGCGCTGTTTTTGATCGCTGGGCTGTTCGCCCTGATCTTCCGGACGGAGCTGGCGCAAGAAGGTTTGCAGTTCTTGCGGGCCGACGTCACGATCCTGGGCATGAACGGCTTGAATATGTATAACACCATCATGAGCCTGCATGGCATCGTGATGATCGGAGCAACCCTTTTGGGTGTCGCGGCCATGTCTAACTATCTGGTCCCGTTGATGATCGGTACGAACGATATGGCTTTTCCCCGGTTGAACGCCTTCGCATACTGGTTAAACATCCCCGCGGCGCTATGGCTGGTTCTCACTCTCTTTCTGGGCGGGTTCGATACGGGTTGGACGGGATATCCTCCTCTCAGCCAGATTGCCCCCCTGGGTATGCAGCTCTTCTTTATCGGCGTGTATTTTATTGGCTTTTCTTCGATATTAGGCTCCATCAACATCATCGCCACCACAATCAAGCTTCGAGCCAGCGGGATGAACTACTTCCGTATGCCGATCTTTGTCTGGTCAGCCCTGGCAACCGCCATGATCGGCCTGACCGCAACCCAATTGATCGGCCTTGCGTTCCAACTGGTGATGTTCGAGCGCCTGTTTGGGATGAATTTCTTTGTTGTCGCCAAAGGCGGCAACCCTCTGCTGTTCCAACATTTATTCTGGTTCTACTCTCATCCGGCGGTGTATGTATTCGTCTTGACCGGCCTGGGTGTGATCAGTGAGCTGCTGCCGGTATTCGTCCGCAAGCCATTGTTTGGCTACAAATGGGTAGCCATGTCCTCCTTAGCGATTGCCCTGGTCGGTTTCCTGGTATGGGCGCATCATATGTTCACCTCCGGCATGGAGCCTTATCTACGCGTTCCCTTCATGTACACCACTTTGCTTGTTGCTGTTCCAACCGGCATCAAGTTTTTCAGCTGGACAGCGACGATGTGGGAAGGCAAGATGAGCTTTGAAACACCCATGCTCTTCGTCCTGGGCGCGATATCGATCTTTTTACTCGGCGGTCTCAGCGGTCCGCCCAACGGGGTGGTTTCGACCGACCTGCACCTGCAGGACACTTACTGGATCGTCGGTCACTTCCACGCGACCTTGTTCGGTGGGTTCGTCTTTCCATTCTTTGCCGCGATATATTACTGGTATCCCAAATTTACTGGGCGGATGTATAACGAGCGCCTCGGAAAGGTGCACTTTTACTTGATGCTGCCTGCTTTTTATGTGCAGAGTTTGGGCCAGATGCAAGTTGGGCTGTTGGGCATGCGCCGACGGATTGCTGATTATGACCCGGCCCTGGGAATTGGGACCACCCAGCTCTTGATCACCATCGCTGGTTTTGTGATCGGTATCGCAGTGCTGATTGCGGTTTACAACTTTATCATCAGTGCTCGCCGCGGTGAGGTGGCTGTCGCTAATCCATGGCGATCACGCTCGCCCGAATGGCAGATTCCTTCCCCCGCCCCAGCCATTAATTACCCGCAACCCATCGCGATCGTTGGTGAGCCATACGATTATGGATTGGCAGATACGCCATACGTAGATATGCATCCTGGCGGACCACCTATGGTTGGACCGCCACCCGCACCAACCTCGATGAGCCCTGAGCCGGCGCCAGCCGATTAATTTCGAAACTTGCATAGATTGAGGAGTTATTAGATGGAATCAAAAATCGACGAGAAATATGAGGCCAAGAAGAAGGAAATCTACCAAAGGGGTATCAGCGTGATCATCCTGTTGATATTCCTCACTCTTGGTGAGTATTTTATTGGCGCAGTCGCGTACGCCTGGGCGTTTGTAGCCACGATCTTAATCACCATCTCTGTGATTAAAGCTTTCTTTGTTGTGCGCGATTACATGCATATTGGCCGGCTGTTCACCTCTGAAGAGGAGTTCTAAGAATGACGACCCACACGACTACCCTTGCGGACTATCAGCGCAAGCTCTCGATTAATCGACTGGGCTTGTGGTTGTTCATACTCTCCGATGCCTTCATTTTTGCCGGGCTGCTGATCGCCCGCTTTTACCTGCTTGGAAGTGGAGAACGACCCGAAGTTAACTCGTGGGTGGGGTTTGGCGTGACGGTGATCCTGTTGGTCAGCAGCTTCTTCATGAACCGGGCTGAGATTGCGATAGCGTTCGATGACCACAAGCGTTTCTTGAACGGTACGCTGATTACTATGATCCTGGGAATTATCTTCTTGATCGGTGTGGTAGGGATTGAGTGGCAGATTGCGCCGTTTGGACCTGCCGACAGTGCTGCGGGATCGATCTTTTATACCATGACGGGCTTCCATGCTTTCCATGTACTGACCGGGGTGATCTTTCTGTTCATTGTTTACCGCAACGGGCGGAAAGGAATCTATACAACTGAGCGCCATTGGGCTGTGGAGGCCTGTGCAGTTTACTGGCACTTCGTCGACGTCGTTTGGATTTTCTTCTATCCGGCGATCTATTTGATCGGAATTGCAACCCTATAGCTGTTCGAACTACATACTGAAGTGATTACTCTTTCATATTTTTGCCGGTAAAAAGTTTGGCGAAAATGGGAACCCGGTCAGGAGGGAGCCGGGTTTCAAAGAAATTGAGAAGCGTATGAAAACAAAAATGCTTTATTTGGGGGTAGGGGTGGTTTTAGCGGCCGCGCTGTTGGTAAGTTTTCAATACGTACGGCGACCATATATTTATCGAGGGTCCTTGATCGATCCACCCGCGCCGGCAGCCGACTTTGATTTGACCGACCAACACGGACAAAAATTTCGACTCAGCGACCAACGAGGCGAGATCGTCCTGCTTTTCTTCGGCTACTCGAATTGTCCGGATGTTTGCCCGCTGACAATGAGCAACTTTAAGCTGATTAAAGAAGAGCTGGGCGACCAGGCGGACAAAGTCCGCTTCGTCTTCGTAACCGTGGACCCAGAGCGGGATACTCAGGAACGTCTATCGGAGTATGTGAAGGTATTCGACCCGGAGATCGTGGCGTTAACCGGGAGACGCGCCGAGCTTGAACCAGTCTGGAAGAGTTACGGCGTCTATCAGGCGAAACAAGATACCAGCAGCGGGGCCGGCTATACGGTGGATCACACAGCCCGCACTTACCTGATTGACCAGGAAGGAAACTGGCGACTTACTTATCCTTTTGAGATGGAGAAGGAAGATATCATCTCCGATGTGCGCCATGTCTTAAACCAAGGATGAGTCGGAATGAAGCCTGAGTACAAACCTTACCTGGTCCGCCTCCTCGTCATTTTTGTGATCTCCACGGTTGCGATGATTGTGATCACGGAGGGTGCTTACCTGCTCCAAAAAGAGGATACAGACCGGCCTCCGAAGACAGTCCAGATTGTCATCCCGGCAGGCGCGGCTGGGCGTATTGCGGCGGGTGAGAGCATTGATACGATCCCTGATGATATGGTTTTCGTCATCGGGGATACGCTTGAAGTGGTCAACCACGACAGCGTAAACCACGAGCTGGGGCCGATCTGGGTGCCACCGGGCAGCACGGGCCGCCTCGTGTTGGCGGAGGCGAATAAGTTTTCTTACACCTGCTCATTTGCTCCCAATAATTACCTGGGGTTGGATGTAAATAGGCCGACCACCTGGGGAACCAGGTTGACCGGGCTGGCAATATCGGTACCCACAACAATGGCTTTCCTTTTCGTCTATGGTTTGTTGGTCTTTCCCATCGGTGGGAAAGAGAAGAAGGAACCTGCGGAGAGCAAGGCATGAGCGGCAGAGTGCAATCAGTCAACAAGATAGCGCCTGCTCAGGCAGAAAAACATGCGCCCTCAACCGCTGGGAGCAGATTGGTGATCATGCGGATGTTCAGCCGGCGCTGGATCCTGGCGACTATTCTGGTGGTGGTCGGTGTGTCGGTCAACGTACGCCTGGGAATATGGCAGCTGGACCGCCTGGAGCAGCGCCGGGCATTCAACGCACGCGTCCTGGCTCAAATAAACCAGCCGGTGCTCAAACTGGATGGTCCCGCCTTGAGCGAAGATTTGGCGGGCATGGAATACCGCAAAGTAGTTGTGAAAGGCGATTACGATCAGTCGCACGAAGTAGCTTTGCGCAATCAGGCATGGGAAAACCAGGTGGGCGTGCACTTACTGACGCCGCTGCATATCGAGGGGAGCGACGCTTATGTGCTGGTAGACCGGGGCTGGGTGCCCGACAGCGATTATGTTTACGATGGCTGGGACCAGTATGCGGAACCGGGGAAAGTAGAAGTAATGGGGGTGATCCGTGCATCGCAGAGCAAGCCGGATTTTGGACGCCGCAGCGACCCTACTCCTATACCTGGCGGGGAGCCTCTCAAAGCCTGGTATTTTGCCAATGTCGAGGCAATATCCAAACAGGTGCCTTACACGCTGCTCCCAATCTATGTGCAGCAGGCGCCTACCTCCGGGTGGAATGGTTTGCCGTACCGCACGCAACCGAATCTCGAGCTATCCGAGGGACCGCACATGGGATATGCGGTTCAGTGGTTCACCTTTGCTGCGATACTCGGGCTAGGCTATCCATTCTTCATCCGCAGGCAAGAGAGAAGGCGCCCGTAACGGATGCTCTCTTCGGATTGAACGGATCGTATCTTTCATAAAATTGATCATCCAGGATAACGAACATGAACTCCAGGCGTATCCATAAACGACAGAATAGCAACCCGGCATACCTGCTGCGTACCCTACTGCTTACAACATCAATCATGATCTTCTTGCTGATCGTGCTGGGAGGAATCGTGAGGGTGACCGAATCTGGAGGGGCTTGCCCGGATTGGCCGACTTGTTTTGGCCATTTCACCCCGCCTACCGGCGGCAGCGCGCTGCTGGATTACCTGCACCGCCTGGCGACAGTATTAGCCGGTGGCCTATTGGCTGCCGCCGTGCTGGTCGCCTGGCGCACCAAGCTGAAAACGCTGTGGGTGCGCAGGCCACTTTTGGCTGCACTCACTATGATGGGTGTGCAGATAGTTTTGGGGGCGGCGCTTTCCCTCCAGCTCTTATCCACCGGGCAGGGATTAAGCTCGGGGCTGCACCTGGCACTTTCCCTGTTGATCCTGGCCTGTATCCTGATTGCGACGGTTGTGGCTTTTTACCTGGATCGAGCTGATGATCTCAAACTCAGCCTTCAATATCGCTCCTCGTTCTCACGCTGGTCTCTTGCCACGTTAGGCACCATGTTCTTCCTGCTGGTCAGCGGCGTTATTATCGCCAGCAGCAGGAGCGCAGCAGCGTGCATAGGATGGCCTGTGTGTGACGGCAGCCTGCTTTCTTTGACTCCGGCCGGTTGGCTTAACCTGGGACACCGCCTGATGGTATTGGGTACTGGTGGTTTGGTTGTCAGCCTGGTTATACGAGCCTGGCGTTCACAACGCACCCAAACGCCGATTCTGGTCTCCACAACAGCCATGGCGGTGCTGTTTTTCTCCCAGGCGCTCCTGGGTGCAAAAATGGTAGCGGGTTATCCAACTTACTTGCTGGGTTTGCACGAAGCGACCGCGGTTGCAGCGTGGGCGGCAATCACGGTGCAGATTGTAACGGTCGGGCTGGCAGGGCGGACTACGCAAGATGAACGGGCGGAAGCCGCTGAAATCCGAGGCCGTAAGGGATGGGTACGAGACCTGCTGATGCTTACCAAACCAATCGTTGTGGCTTTACTCCTGGTCACTACCTATGCGGGGATGGTCATTGGGGCGCAAGCCTGGCCAACACTGGCGCTGACATTTTGGACTTTGTTGGGGGGGTTCATGGCAGCCGGAGGCTCAGGCGCCATCAACCAGTATATCGACCGTGAAGATGACCATAAAATGCAGCGCACCCAGAAACGCCCAATTCCTTCCGGGCGATTGACTCCTGGGGAGGGCCTGGCGTTCGGTGTTGGGATGGCGCTGGCGTCATTCTATCTCATGGTAGCAATGGTAAATTTCCTGGCAGCTCTGCTCTCGTTGGCAGGCATTATCTATTATGTTCTGCTCTACAGCATCTTCTTAAAGAAAACTACCGTCCAAAATATCGTCATCGGGGGTGGGGCAGGGGCAATCCCACCGCTCGTTGGTTGGGCAGCTGCAACCGGCAGCCTGAATATCCCTTCGCTTTTCCTCTTCGCGGTGATCTTTATGTGGACGCCGCCCCATTTCTGGGCGCTGGCGCTGGTGCGGCGTAAAGATTACGCCCGGGCGGGTGTCCCGATGTTGCCGGTGATACGCGGCGAGGTGGAGACCCGCAGGCAGATCTTTATATATACCCTGGAGCTGGTGGGATTGACCCTATTCTTGCCGTTGTTCGGGTTGGGAGGCAGCATTTACCTGATCGGGGCAGTTTTATTGGGTGCCTGGCTGATGATGGCTGCCTGGAGGGTATGGAGGCAGGGCGGGAACAAACTGGCCTGGAAAATGTACCGGTATTCGAGCATGTACCTGGCTTTCTTGTTTGTTGTGCTGATGGTCGACGCGCTGTTATAGTTCATGCTCGCTGCGTAAGTCCCAAGCGTATCATCCAGAGGATGAGATAACTACCCCCAAATGACGAGGGGTAGTTTTTATTACATCCCTTGGATAGCTGGAATCTAAAAATCCTGGCTGTTTCTAATCTTAAAAAATCCCCAAAAGTATTGACAAACTTTCTAAACGGCCTATACTGAGTGAGTACTCATTCATTGAGTGAATGCTCACTCAGAAAGGATATTATGGTAGAAAAACGAAGCTCAGACCGTCGGGAACAGCTCGCCGCAGCTCGCAGGCTCCAGATCATCGAGGCGGCCGCGCAGCTCTTCGCAGAGAAAGGCTTTCACCGCACGACCACCCGCGATATTGCCGAGGCGGCGGAAGTCTCCGAAGGTACCCTTTACAACTATTTCGAGAGCAAGGATGAGCTTCTCCTGGGCATTATGGAGAAGCTCTCAGATTTGCCTGTGATGGGTGGCCGTCGGGAGGATGCCGTGCTGGAAGACCCCCACGAGTTCTTCGTTGATATGATGCGCCAGCGGCGATCATTGATCGATGAGAACAACGCCATGCTCCAATCGGTGCTCTCAGAGATCCTGGTCAACCCGGAGCTTTGCCAGCGATATTATGAGGAATTGATTATCCCAGCAATGGATATACTCTCCAGCCATATGCAAACCCTCGTCGACCAGGGCCAGTTGCGAACGATCAGCGCTGCCTATATGGCGCGCGTTCTCATGGGGTTAATGATGGGCTTATTTGTCCTGGAATTGCTTGGAGACTCCATGATCCAACTCGAATGGGAAGACCTGTCTCAGTTTGTAGCATTGTTGTTCTTTGAGGGCGCTGCTCCGGTAACGTAGTCCAGGGCTACCGGCTGCACTATTATTGAACTCAACCGGCTTCCGGTGGGTTCAGATGCCAGGTGAGGGAAATGGTTTTAAGAAACTTGCTGCGTCGAAAAGTACGGACACTGCTGACCATTGTCGGTATCAGCATCGGCGTGGCTGCCATTATCGCATTAGGGGCTATGGCGGATGGGCTGCAAGCGGGCTACGGAGCCATGCTGGCAGGCAGTAAAGCCGACCTGGTGCTCAGCCAACCGAACTCATTCGACATCAGCTACAGCTCCGTGGATGAGAGCATTGGGGCAGAACTGGCGGCAATGCCCGAGGTGAAAGCGATTAGCGGCATGCTGCAGGGCTGGAGCCAGACCGAAGGAGAGCCATTCTTTTTTGTATTTGGCTACCCGATCGATAGCTTCGTTCTCGATCGCTTCAAGATCGTTGAGGGTGTCAGCCTGGATAGCCACGAAGCCAGCAGTGTGAAAGGCAAGCCGGTGCTGATTGGCTCGGCAGCATCTGAGGTTCTCAATAAAGCGCCGGGAGATATCCTGCAGCTGACCGGCATCGCATTTCGGGTGGTCGGTATCTATGAGACCGGCGACGCGTTCGAGGATTCGGCCGCGGTTCTGGAGCTGAAGGATGCCCAAGAGCTGGTAGGTAAACCGCGCCAGGTGAGCGTGTTCTACATGCAGCTTAGAGACCCCGCATTACGCGAGCGATTCGTCAGCCGGGTAGAACGCAAATGGCCTGACTATTCGCTGAGCGGGATCGATGAATTCGCCGGCGAGCAAACGATGCAGGATATGCTGCGCGGCTATGTTTGGGCAATTGGCGGCCTGGCGATCATCATCGGCGGGGTGGGCATGATGAACTCCCAGCTGATGGCGGTTTTCGAGCGCACACGCGAGATCGGTGTGCTGCGCTCAGTCGGCTGGAGCGGACGGCGGGTGATGTGGATGATCTTGGGTGAAACGCTGTTCGTGTGCATGCTGGGTGGCGTCCTGGGCGTCATCCTGGGATGGCTGATGCTGTACGCGCTCTCAACACAGACGGTATTCTTGGGATTAGCAACCACCCGGCTGTCCTCCTCCCTGCTGACACAGGCGTTTGCAGTCGTATTGGTGCTTGGGCTGGTGGGGGGGCTTTACCCTGCCTGGCGGGCAGCGCGCTTACAGCCAGTGGAAGCACTGCGATATGAAGGCGGCAGTACAGGCGGGAAGGTGCACCGTTTGCCGATAGGCGGCATGGCTATCCAAAGCCTGTTCCAGCGATCGTTGCGGACGTTTTTGACTCTCGGCACGATCGGGCTGACGGTAGGAGCGATTATCTCCCTGGAGGCGATCGTCCAGGGCATGGCGCAGTCCATGCGCATGCTGGTTGGCGACGTTGAGATCATGGTGCGCCAGGCAGACATATCGGATACTGAGCTGAGCGTATTGGATGGGCGCATCGGCGATAAAATCGAGGCTTATTCAGATGTCCAGAGTGTCAGCGGGGTAATCTTTTACGCTGTCTTGCTGCCCGAGGCGAATAGCTTCTTCATCGTCTTTGGATATGAGCCCAATGAGTATGCGATAAAACGCTATAAGGTGGTTGAAGGTGAGCCATTGAGGAATAACCGGCAGATCATCCTTGGTCGCAGTATGGCCGAGTCTCTCAGTAAAGGTGTTGGAGATACGATCGAGCTCAGCGGCGTTCGGTATCGGGTGGTGGGTATCTATGAGAGCCAAATCGGTTGGGAGGAGATGGGTGGGGTGATGACCCTTCGCGACGGGCAGCTCTTAATGGGGCGTCCAAACAAAGTCAGCATGTACGCGATTAAGATGCGTTACCCGGAGAAAGCCAGCGCGGTTGTGGAGTCGATCACTTCGGAATTTCCCGAGGCTTCAGCAGCACTCAGCAGCGATTTCGTCGACCAGATGCCGGATTTCCAGACTACGGATGCGATGATCGGCGGTATCTCGTTCATGGCGATCGTAGTGGGTGGGGTGGGCGTGCTGAATACTATGCTCATGTCGGTCTTCGAGCGCACCCGAGAGATCGGTGTGCTGCGTTCGTTGGGCTGGCGTCGTCGCGCAATCTTAGGGATGATCTTGAGTGAGGCATTTTGGCTCGGGTTGTTAGGAGGTGTGGCAGGGATTGCCATTGCCTTCGGCCTCACTTCAATGATGTCGATGGTCCCCATGTACGGCGATGTTTTGCAGCCTTTATGGGAATGGCAGATGTTCGCCCGCTCGATGGTTGTCGCCCTGTCCCTGGGGATCCTGGGCGGTTTATACCCTGCATATCGGGCGACCCGGCTGCTGCCGGTGGAAGCTTTGCGCTATGAATAGTGTGTGGAATGGTCTCGCACATGATAGGAGAAAGGCCATGAAAAAGAATAAAACGTTCCTGAGAATTTTGTGGATATTCCTCAGCATGGTGTTATTAAACGGCTGCAGCGGTTTGGGGCAGCAAGCTACTCCGACCCCCGAACCGGCACCGGAAGAAGAGTTCAATCCGGTCGTTAGCGCTACCGGTGTAATTGTGCCAGCCCGCTGGGCGCGCCTCAGCCTGCCCGGCTCGGGGATCGTGTCTGAGCTTCTGGTTGGGGAGGATGAAGCGGTCAGGGCGGGTGATGCCTTGCTGCAACTGCAAGGCGAAGAGAAGCTCCAAGCTGCGGTCGCAGCCGCCCAACTCGAATTGGTCGCGGCCCAACAGGCGCTGGATGACTTGTATAAAAATCCTGATCTGCGCGCAGCGACCGCCAACCAGGCGATCGTTGATGCTCGACTAGCGATCCGGGACGCTGAGCGGCGGGTGAAGAACCTATCTACCTCCTCTGCCCAGGCGGATATCGATCAGGCCCGGGCGGTGGTGGCTCTGGCGAAGGACAAGCTCGAGAAAGCCGAGGAAGACTACAAGCCTTATGCCAAGAAAGCGGAAGATAACATCACCCGGGCTGGCTACTTGAACAAGAAAGCTCAGGCAGAGAAGCTATATGATGACGCGGTGCGCCGTTTGAATAACCTGTTGGGTAAAACCGCTAATCCATTGGACCTGGATGAAGCCCAGGCCGATCTGGAGCTGGCGCAAGCCCAGCTGGCGGTGGCCCAAAGAGACTACGAGATGTTCAAAGTTGGTCCCGATCCGGCGGATATCGCTCTGGCGCAAGAGCGTATCTCCAATGCGCAGGCGCAGATCGTAGCTTCTCAATCGGCCTTGAAAGACCTGTTCCTGATCGCTCCCTTTGACGGAACAATCAGTGAGCAATATATCCATACAAATGAATGGATTGCACCTGGACAGTCTGTCATGCTGCTTGCCGATCTGGAGCACCTGTGGGTCGAAACTACCGACCTGAATGAGATTGATGTCGCCAGGATAGAAGAGGGAGATACAGTTAACGTCACATTCGATCCACTGCCGGACGTTGTTGTATCCGGTAAGGTAGCTCGAATCACTCCCAAAGCGGCGGAGGGCTCCGGCGTGAACTATAAGGTGGTGATCGAGCTGGACGAGCTTCCGGAGAAACTGCGCTGGGGTATGACTGCATTCGTCGATATCCAGGTCGATTGACCTGCTGCCGGATAAATGTTCGATCCAAGGATATGTTCAGTGTTAAGAGAGAAAGTTTTGGGAGGCTGGTATGGCAGGCTCTGGTGAATGGATCGTAGAAGCGATCAACTTGACCCGTACCTATGGAGATGGAGAGACGATCTACGCCTTGAACGATGTCAATCTACGGGTGGCGCATGGCGAGCTGGTGGCAGTGATGGGTCCCAGCGGCAGCGGAAAAAGCACATTGCTGAACTTAATCGGCGCCCTGGATCGCCCCAGCAGCGGGAAAGTGCTTGTAGATGGACAGGATGTGTCCAAGATTCGCAACAAAGACCGGTTTCGAGCCAAAACTGTTGGCTTCATGTTCCAACTGCACAACCTGCTGCCCACTATGACGGCGCGCGAGAATATTGAGGTGCCGATGATGGGATACCTGGGCCGGCGGGTCCGGCACAAACGCGCCGGAGAACTGCTCGAGCTGGTTGGATTGGCGGACAGAATGAACCACCTCCCGAACCAGCTCTCCGGCGGACAGCGACAACGTGTGGCAGTCGCCCGCGCCCTGGCGAACAACCCTCCCCTGGTGCTGGCTGACGAACCGACCGGCAGCCTGGATACAGTATCGGGTCAAGAGCTGCTTAAACTTTTGCGAGATATCAATCAGAGCCAGGGGACCACTTTCCTGGTGGTTACACACGACCCGGCGGTTGCCCGCCAGACTCGCCGTGTGCTGGTGATGGCGGATGGCAAAATTATCCGCGAGGACGTGATCGGCTCCCCGCTGGAGGAGGATTTGAAATTGTGGCGGCATTCTGGTTTAGGTCGACGAATCGTGGCCGGGGAAATGGAATCCCTGGAACCTCTTGGGATCAGCTCAGATGAAAGGGAAGTACTGGTTGATCTTCTGACAGCGGCAGAATAAACACTAAATTATATCGATCACCGTCCCCGAGCCACGGCAGAACCAATCGTGGTGGGATGCGACCGGTGTCGTCCAGCGGTACAGCCACAAAGCATCTTCATTGCGCAGGTTCACGCATCCATGGCTCATCCTGCGGCCGAAATTGTTATGCCAGTAAGTGCCGTGCAGGGCCAGGCCATCGATATGGAAGAAAGACACCCAGGGTACTCCCAAGAGCTCGTAGGCTTCAATATCATTGGTCAATTGTCCATCCCCCATGTGGCGGGTGGGCATCTTGGTTCCGATGCGAAACCTTCCGGTAGGCGTGTCGGTAGGAATACCATTGGGCGAAGGTCCCTTCGAGGGAATACCGGTGGATACTTTGGTCTCGAGCACCACCCGATTGCGCTCGAAAGCAATCAGCTGCTGCTCAGAAAGCCGGATTTCGATGCGCTTCTCATCCGGCGCAATGTGCGGAGACAGTAGGCTGAGCTCGTTAGGCTGGATCGGGCGCATATGCATCGCCGGGACGTGGAAATGCACATGGAGCAAATCGTCGGTGAGGCGATACCAGCTCGCGCCATCGGGCCCGTCTACGATGCCGGTAATCCAGTAAATGGTGGAAAAATACAACCGGTAGAGCGGCTGCCAGCCCAGTGTGCGGATATAGCGCATGGAGTCGGAGAACGGTACCGTGATTTGTCCCAAGCGACCACTTTTGGGGATGGTTTTCAATGTCTGAGATTGAAAACTGGCTCCGTCCACGCGCTGCAAATACCCGCTGTGAACAAAGCCTTCCGAAAGCTGGTACCAGAGAGGGTTGTGCTCCGGTCCTTGCGGCGATTGTATCTCGCTAATCACCGGGATGATTTCGTCCCGCTTGAGTATTCCAAGACGATCACTTTTGAAATCAGGTTGGTCGTAGCAGTAAATCGCCTTTGTGGCTACCCTGGCATGCCCCAATGGGCGCGGTATTCGGGGGCTTTCGGGCGGGTCGATGGAGAGGATAGGCGGCAGGACTGCAGAGAGCAATCCAAGCCCGCTGACTTTTAGAAAATCACGGCGTGACATCAGATTCTGCACGGCATCAGACTCCCATCGAAAAGCCGAACAGCTTGATTTTACCTCAAGGCTCGAACAATCCAACTGGAAGAGTGAGCTGTTAGATTACATCGACGATCGTGCCGTTGCCTCGCCGCTCCCAATCGTCGTGCGATTCAATCGGGGTTTTGAAATAGGGTGTCGACCAGCGGAACAGCCATTTTGCATCTTCATTGCGCATATTAATGCAACCGTGGCTCATCTGGATACCGAAATTATTGTGCCAATAAGTGCCGTGCAGTGCATAACCGCCTGGATTTAAGAAGAAGCTTGTCCAGGGTACGCCGGGGAGAGAAAAACCTGCCGCCCGGATGGCGTCCGGGTTGCCGGATACGCTGCCCATATGTTTGGTGGGCAGCTTGGAATAGATGCGGTGGCGTCCGGGAGGTGTGGCAGTCGGCAGGTCGTTAGGCTTCAAGTTCCGGCTGGTGGGTAATCCGGAGGAGATGCGCGTTTCACGCACAACCTTATCGTACTCGTAAGCCCTGAAAGTCTGCTGGCTCAGATCAACTTCAACGCGCTTTTCCTGGTCAGGCACTTGGGCAGAAATCGGCGCCAGCTCACTGTCTGGGATCACGCGCAGATGAACTGCAGGGACGAAATACTTCAAGTAATCATCCAACTCAGAGGTGATCTGGTACCAGGGCTCGCCATCCGGCCCTGCTTCCAGACCGGTTGCCCAATGGGTGGTTTCGAAATACAATCGCTCACCTTCCCAGGGATGCCATCCTTCTCGCGGCTTGTACTGGTAAGCTGTTGTATAAGGAACAGTCACTTCGCATAGCTGCCCGCTCTCGGGGATCGAATCCATTACCGGATTGTGTTGGACTTTTACCCTTTGGAGGTAACGGCTGTGCAGATACCCGCCCCACACCCGGTACCAAAGTGGGTTATAGGCCGGCCCCTCAGGGCCTTCAACTTCACTATATATATGAACGAGCTGGTCGCGGTAACGTTTACCGATGATGGCACTGTCGTCGCGTGGCCCAAAGTACAGGTCGATCTCGTCCACGGTCACCCGGGCGATATCACCGGTGTCCTGTTCGCCGGAGCGCGGGAAATCCCGGCCGAAAGCCAGGCTGGTGAGCGCCAATCCGCTGATTTTCAGGAAGCTGCGGCGGGAAATTCGGGTAGGCATGATTTCAAGATTATAACTCATGCCAGATGATGCAAATTTGAATTGGATTAATTTTTAATTAGCAAATTTGCATTTATTCAATTTTTGTGGTATTATTTTAGAGCGGACGCCCGGGTGCCCCCCTCACCCGGGTGTCCGCATTTCTTTACAACGTAACATAGGGTTTCACGGGTCACCATAGGTAACCAGGAGGGCGGGCCTCGCCTCCGGCATGTAATCATCCACGTCTGAGGAGTTGAAATATTTGCCGCTATGCATCGCCATATCTGCGCTGTACAGCGCTAATCGAAGCGGAATGCCGGCCTGGTAAGCCTGGCCGGCAGCACGTCCCACGTCCCAACGTCTCTCGACACCCGGTACGCCGGGGTAGACCGGCAGGGGCTCGACGGTCGCCTGGCTGACATTTTCAAGCGCCAGGGGGGCGTTATTCCAGGTGATTGTTGTCTCGTCCCAATCTTGACTGACGGTCAGCACCTGGATGAGCGAGTCGTTCGCCTGGGAGGGATCTGAGTTGCCGAACTGGTACATCACCAGCTCGGCAGAGACGATCACTTTATCCAGCGGGATCGCATCGAGCGGAAACGTGATATAAACTTTTGAGAAGCAGGGCCAATCCCCCAGGTTTCCCTGGTTCTGAATATTCAGATCTACGCTCCCGGCATAGTTTGCATCCCCCCAGCCATTGAAAAAGTCCGGATTGAAAGGCTCACCACAAATCGTATCCCCGCCGACATCGGCATCTTGAACTACTGCGCCGTTCAGCTTATGGCGTATCATGACCGTTTGCAGGTCGGTTGCCTGAGGTGGGGTAAATCCGGGCAAGCCAAAATGGATCTGACCCCATGTGGATGGGTCGCTCGAGCTCATCCCGGGAAGCCAGGTTTGGTCGGCGATTGGAGTGCCGGCCTCGTCATCCCGGTCGTGCACTGCCAATCCCAACCCCCAGAGTGAGCCTTCTTGGGGCGCAGCGGATAGCCCCAGGCTGGTGAACGGGATCTCGAAGGTTGCATTCCAACCCCGGTCATCAACGTTGTTGTTCGGTACGTCCCCCTGATAGAAGGTGGTTGATGTAAACGGAACTGTAACGAGCTGCCAGCCAGTGCTGTCCCCCTGGTAGCTGGCCTGGTAATCGTCGGCGTTTTCCCACCACCTGAACTGTGCTACAAACTGGAAAGCTTGCTCCTCGAGTGTTTCTGCCTGGTTTCCTTCGGTATTCAGGTATAGAGAGACTGAATCCCAGGCAGTGAGGTCGCCAAGGGATGGTGTCGTGTCGTACCAAACAAGACGGTCAAAGATATGCACGTCGACCAGTAGCGCTTCGTCCGAATAACCAATGCGGATATCTGCATAGTTATCGGTAGGGTTTACCTGCCCGAACCAGGCGATGGCGGCATTTCGCCAGAAATTGAAATGGGGGACATTGATGCGCGCTCCCGTAATCTTAGGTGGATTATTATAGGTGAGAATCAGAGGCAGGTAAACGCTTGAACCCGACTGAGCCTTTGCGATGGTTGGGGATTGTCGGGTGGTGGATATCCAGGTAGAAGATAGTATTGCTAACAGAAGCAAGGTGGCTTTCGCTGTGTGGGGTCTCATGCTCGTAATTCTCCTGGTCTATGGCTGGCAGCGGTAAGAAAAATCCCAAGGGATGTATTCTCCCCTTGGGATAAGGACTGATTGATCTGTCGGGGCGCTGGGATTTGAACCCAGGGCCTCTTGCACCCCATGCAAGCGCGCTAGCCGGACTGCGCCACGCCCCGTTAAAGCGAGGGGAATTCTACTTCACGGGGGGGAAGTTGTCAACGCCTCCCCGCGCTGATGTATAATCTTATGCGCCCATGATACCGGCATTCGGAAATCGATCCAGCGTAAAGAAATCCACCAACCACGCCATTTTCTGCGTCATTGGTGCTGCCCTGCTGATCACAGGCTGCAGCCTGGTCTCTGGTGGTGGGATCGAAGAGACGGCTACGCCTAACCTGGCTCCTACCATCACGCAACCCTCGCCGGCAAAGATCATCACCCCAGCCGTCACTCCGGCCGGCGGACAGGGATCATTGAGTGCAACACCCACCCTTAAGGGAGCAGTTAATCTGCCGCAGTTGGAAGCCGAGCCAACAAGCACCCTCCAGATCGTGAAATCTACTGAGGCGCCGTTCAGGATTTGCTCGCCGTTGTCGATCCACCCCATTGAAGAGCTGCGTGAGATCATCTCGGATCCATATCACCCGCCGCCACCCGGTCACGAGGAAAGGCACCAGGGGGTAGATTTTTCTTACTACCGGAGAGGCGAGCGGCTGACCATTCAAGGAGTAGGCGTCCAATCCGTATTCCCTGGCAGGGTGGCGGCCTCCATACAGGATAAGTTTCCGTACGGGAATATGGTCATCATCGAGACGCCACGAGATACCCTGCCTCTGGAGCTGCGATCCCAGCTGCAAATTCCGGAGGGCGAATCGCTGTATACCCTGTATGCCCATATGGACAAGTCACCCCTTGTGTCTTTGGATGAGCAGGTAGCCGCCTGCCAGGCGCTGGGGGAGGTGGGCAAGAGTGGCAATGCCGCCGAGCCGCATTTACATTTGGAGATGCGCCTCGGACCAGCTTCTCACACCTTCCTGAGCATGGCGTACTACGGCACAAGGGATAGCGAAGAAGAGCGCAATGCTTATGTCCTCTGGCGTACCAGCTGGCAATTCCGCCATTTCGACCCCATGAGCGTGCTGATCTCGGAGCCATGAGCGTACTTTTTTTCAACTATTCCAACAGATGTATTATTGAATAGACCTTGGGTTTTCAACCACACCCCCTATTTCACCCTCAATTGCGTAACTTCGACATAATATATTCATATGCCGCACTGCGTTATGACAAATGGCGTGGTTGGCTTGACATTTGTCAGGATTCTTGGTATTCTATATCTACCGACCGTTCGGTAGGGTGAGAGGCATGACCAGAGATGAAATCCTGACCGCGGCTGCACAAATCTTCAGCCAGAAAGGGTTTCATGCCGCGTCTATGCAAGATATAGCCGAGGCGGTTAACCTCCAAAAAGCGAGCTTATACCACCACGTCTCCAGCAAACAAGAGATCTTGCTGGCAATCTTGGACCGCGCTCTGGATATGCTCATCGAGTACATCGAGCAAGTGACCGCCCTGGACCTGCCACCTGATGAAAAGCTGCGTAAGGCGATGGAAGCTTACTTGCAGGCAATGCTGGATCACCATGACCTGGCGGCTGTTCTCCTTCTTGAGCACCGCTCCCTGGAGCCACAGTACCAACTGCGCCACATCCCCCGGCGTGATCGCTTCGAGCGCCTATGGCGGGACATGATTCAAGAAGGGATGGACCAACATATCTTTTTCACCCCTGATCCAGCGCTCGCGTCTCGCTATCTGTTGGGGGTGATGAATTGGACGATTACCTGGTACCGACCGGATGGTTCTTTATCCCCCTCTGCGCTGAGCGGACAATTCACCGATCTATTCCTTCGCGGCTTGATGGTGCGCCCCGGGTAAATTATGAGAACGGAAACCGCGATGAACCTCAGTCTGGTGCGAACTTACGAAACCTGTCGAGGCGCGCGGATCTACCAGATCCCCCTACAGCTTTTCCCGATATTAGCCGGGTATGTATACCTGGTCTTTGTCCAAAATGCAGGCCAAGAATACCGGGTGTTGATCGATACCGGTTCCGGCTATGGCGATTCGAATACGCAGCTTGAAGAGGGCTTACGCAGCGTGTCAGAATTAGCTGGCAGCTCAGTGGGCTTACAAGATTTGACTCATGTGTTGATCACCCATGGTCATATAGACCATTTCGGTGGGTTGGCTTATGTGCGCCCGCGTACCGGCGCCCAGGTGGGGGTTCACGAGCTAGATTTACGAAACCTGACCAATTATGATGAGCGTCTGACAATGGTCGCGCGTCGGTTAGAGCAATTCATCATAGAGGCAGGCTTTCCACAATCCCAGAAGAGCGAATTGATCCAGATGTATTTGCTCACCAAACGGCTGTATCATTCCGTCCAGGTGGATTTTACTTACGAAGCCTGCGGCATGCGCGTTGGACCGTTTGAAATGCTGCATGTCCCCGGTCACTGTGCCGGGCATGTCGTAATTCGCCTGCATGATGTGCTTTTCTCCGGCGACCATATACTAAATGAGACCAGCCCTCACCAGTCGCCGGAGCATCTAACGCTCTCGACCGGTTTAGACCACTATTTGAAATCTCTGGACCTCCTGGAGAGCTGGACCAGCGGTGTGCACCTGACTCTTGGCGGTCACAAAGAGCCGATCACACAACTGCCGGCGCGCCTGGCTGAGATTCGTCATCTCCACAATTCCCGCCTGGCACAGGTCCAGCACATATTAAATGAACCGCATACGGTGAACGAAGTATCCCAATCACTTTTTGGGGAGGTGCATGGATATAACGTCTTGCTGGCGCTGGAGGAGGCGGGGGCGCACGTGGAGTACCTCTACCAGCGAGGGCTGTTGGGGATAGCCAATCTCGAAGAGATCGCAAGCAGTGAAGGTTCGATCCCGATCCGATACCACCAACTTGCAGAGAAAACACCACCTGCAGGCAATCTCACGGAGGGTATACCAGGCGGCCCCTAAAATGATCCGTTCATGCGATTGTGTGAGGAGAGTATGTCATGTATTCTTTTGATCCAAGTGAAGAGCAAAAAATGCTCATTGGAGCCATCGCTCGCTATGCCAGCCAGGATTTGCGCCGGGTAGCTCACCAGGCAGAGGAGGATAGCCGCCTACCCGCGAATATTGTGCAGAAGGGTTGGGAGCTGGGCTTGCTCCAGGCTTCTATTCCCGAGCAATACGGAGGCTTTGGAGAGCATTCGGCACTCACCGGTGTCCTGGCCGCGGAAGAGCTGGCCTGGGGAGACCTGGCAGGCGCGTTGGCAGTCATGTCCCCGGCTGTGTTTGCAATGCCAGTCCTGATGGCCGGCAGCGAGGAGCAGAAGCAGGAATACCTCCCTGAGATTGTTGAAGCAGACTGGCAGCCGTATACGGCGGCTTTGATTGAGCCGGCATTTGACTTCGATCCAAATGAGCTGAGAACGATCGCCCAGGAGGATGGCGACTATTACTTGATCCAGGGGGAAAAAGTAATGGTTCCCTTTGCTTCCGAAGCACAGGTGATATTGGTTTATGCCCGCTTGCACGGCAAAACTCAAGGATTCATCATTCCGAGGGGTATTCCCGGATTGCAGGTTGCCGAACAGCAGAAGCTGTTGGGGATCAATGCCTTGCCGGTTTACCGGCTATGTTTCGACCGGCTGCGGGTGCCCAAATCGAACCGTCTGGGAGGTCTCGAAGGTCACGATTTCACCACAGTCCTGGATTCCTATCGCCTGGCGGCCGCAGCACTGGCTATCGGTCTTTCAAAGGCGGCTCTGGAATATGCATGTGATTATGCCAAAGACCGGGAGGTTTTCGGAGTAAAAGTCGCACAAAAGCAGTCAATTGCTTTCATGATTGCGGAGATGGCGACAGAAATCGAAGCCATCCGCCTGCTGACCTGGGAAGCAGCCTGGATGCTCGACCAAGGTAAGGAAGATGCCAGCAAACAAGCTTACCTGGCGCTCACCGGGGCAACGGACATGGCAATGATGGTGACCGATCGCGCGGTCCAGATCCTCGGCGGTCACGGCTACATCCGTGAGCATCCGGTCGAGTTGTGGATGCGAAATGGCCGTGGCATTGCTTCAATCACTGGACTGGCGATTGTATGAGCCAGGAAGCTTTCAACGAGCCAATTGTTAGCACATTGTCTTCAATTTCTCGACTATAGGAGATCAAGAGATGATCGACTTTGAACCTCCGAAACCGATTGCTCAACAGATGGTAGCACTGCAGACCGTTGCTGAGAATATGATGCGCCCTGTCTCGCGATATTTCGATGAGCACGAGCATGAGATCCCATGGGATTATATTAATTTCATGCATTTGGCGATGCGAGCCACCGGGGCGGGCTCCCTGGCGCCACGCGAGAGTAAAAAAGAGAGCGACGAACAAAGAAAAGACCGTCCGCCGATCGGCTACCAGTCTCTGGCGTTTATGCTGGAGATGCTTTCCTGGGGAGATGTAGGTTTGTATCTCTGCACACCAGGGGGCGGCCTGGGTGCAGCCGCCGTGGAAGCCACCGGAACGCCGGAACAGAAGAAGAAATTCTTATCCCGTTTTGCCCGAGAGAAGCCGGTCTTTGGGGCAATGGCGATGACTGAGCCGCAGGCTGGCTCAGATACTTCCGCCATACGAACTTCTGCAAAACTGGACAGCAGCACAAATGAATGGGTGCTGAATGGTGAGAAGATCTTTGTCACTGCGGGGAATAAGTCTCTCCTGGACAGCGAAGGCTTAATCGTAGTGTGGGCAACGATTGATGCTTCGGCAGGCCGCGCGGGGATGCGCCCATTTGTTGTCGAAGCGGGTACGCCGGGAATTCAGGTTGCCAAGCTGGAGCACAAGATGGGAATCCGCGCCAGTGATACTGCCTCCATCGTTCTGCAAGACTGCCGGGTGCCATTCGAGAATATCCTTGGCAGCATCGAGGTGGTTACTCAAGCGACAGCGACAAAAGGGTTTAAGGGCGCCATGGCAACATTTGATGCCACACGCCCACTGGTTGCTGCTACCGGCATTGGAGTGGCACGGGCGACGCTGGAGCTCCTGAAAGAGCTTCTCTCCCAGCAAGGAATCACGATCCGCTATGGGCTGCCTCGCCAGAAGTTGACCAACATCGAGCGCGAAGTGATCGATATGGAAGTGATGCTGCGCTCAGCATGGCTGCTGATAGTTAAAGCGGTGTGGATGGCTGATCAGAAAATGGCGAATTCAAAAGAAGCTTCAATGAGCAAGGTCCGCGCCGGAGATGTGGTCACCCGCATAACCCAGAGAGCTGTGGAGATGATGGGGCCGGTGGGCTACAGCCGTGATACACTGCTGGAGAAATGGTTCCGGGATGCAAAGATCACCGATATATACGAGGGCACCGGTCAAATCAATCGTTTGATCGTCGCCCGAAATGTGCTCGGGTACAGCGGGCGCGATCTCCGATAGCCCGATTCTTGGATCTTATTGGTGCCCCAATATCTGTGATGGCGAAAAAATTGCACATTAACATCATTATAATTTTCCTGGCAGTGCTGCTACCTGCCTGTGGCATGGCGGGTGGCTTTACCCCACCCCCTGGCATAGAGACCGGAAATGCGGTGTTATCAGCTACCGCTGCCCCTATTATTCCAACCGCGGCGCTGCAGACAATCCCGCCGACATCAAGGCCAACGGTCACGCCAATCCCAAGCCAGACTCCAACACCGACGATAACTTCAACTCCGGACCCCTACGCCGGCTTAACTATAGAGGACCTGGCTCAGCGCAGCTATGGTGGTGGCGATCTTGTCGTGGAAGAGGTTTTAGCGGTGAACAGCTACTTCACCCGGACGTTAATCTCCTATCCAAGCGATGGGTTGAAGATCTATGGGTTTATGAATATCCCCCGCAAGGCTGCACCTCCGTACCCGGTGGTGATCACCCTGCATGGATACATCGAACCGTCGATCTACAATACCCTGGATTACACCACACGCTACGCAGACGCCATTGCTCGAGCTGGTTACCTTGTTATCCACCCTAATTTGCGGGGATACCCACCTTCTGACACGGGGGATAACCTGTTTCGGGTTGGCATGGCGGTGGATGTGCTCAACCTGATTGCTCTGGTCAAGACCTGGGGAGGTCAACCAGGCTCTCTGGCGCTGGCAGACCCGCAGAAGATCGGCTTATGGGGGCACAGTATGGGAGGCGGCGTGTCCACACGGGTAATCACCGTAAGTCCGGATATTAAAGCCGCTGTTCTCTACGGAGCGATGAGCGCCGACGAACAAAAAAACTACGAGCGCATCTTCACCTATTTTTCGAACGGGACGCGCGGGCTCGATGAGCTCAGCTATCCTTCCGAAGCGTTCGAACGCATTTCGCCGATAAATTTCCTCGATCGGATCCAGGCGGCAGTCAGCATTCATCACGGTGTGAATGACCCAGATGTGCCCCTGCAATGGTCTGTAGACCTGTGCAGAACTCTTCAATCGATGAAAAAACCGGTGGAATGCTTTATCTACGAAGGCCAGCCACATACCTTCCACGGGGGAGGAGATGATCTCTTCACCCTGCGAACGGTCGAGTTTTATGATCGCTATCTTAGAGGAAATTAATAGGGTTCGAGGCAGCCTGTGACAGGTGGCATTGCTATTGAAGTCATCATCATCCTGGCACTGATCCTGGCGAACGGTGTGCTCGCTATGGCTGAGATCGCCATCATCTCAGCGCGCAGGGCACGCCTGCACCAGCGAGCTGATAACGGAGATGAAAAAGCGCGCTCGGCGCTGGAGCTGGCAAACCATCCATCGGATTTTCTCTCCACCGTACAGGTGGGCATTACGCTGGTAGGAGTCCTGGCAGGGGCGTTTGGCGGCGCGACCATCGCAGAAGAGATCTCAGTGAGGCTGGCAGTGTATCCCGTGATTGCTCCTTACAGCGAAGCAATTGGGGTCATCCTGGTCGTGTTGGTAATCACCTATTTCACACTCATCCTGGGTGAGCTCGTACCAAAACGGCTGGCACTGAACAATCCGGAGGACGTTGCCGCCAATCTAGCCAATCCAATGCGCCTGCTTTCCCGCATGGTCGCTCCCATCGTGCGGTTTCTCAGCTTCTCTACCGATCTGGTGCTGCGATTGCTGAGAATTACCCCGTCTGAAGACCCTTCGGTAACCGAAGATGAAATCCGAGTAATGATCGATCAAGGAACCAAGGAGGGCGTGTTCGCCGAAGAAGAACAAGATATGGTGGAAGCTGTGTTTCGCCTGGGAGACCGCCGGGTTGGTACATTGATGGCGCCGCGTACGGAAGTAGTCTGGTTGGATTTAGATGACCCCATCGAGGTGACGCAGCGGAAAATTGTCAGCAGCACTTATTCGCGTTTTCCGGTCGCCCGAGGCGGTCTGGACAGCGTGGTTGGGATCGTGCAGGCGAAAGATCTGCTGGCTGAAAGCCTGGCTGGAAGGGCGGTAAATCTACTTGCTATCCTGCACAAACCCATCTTTATCCCTGAGAGCACACCGGCATTTCATGTGTTGGAGCTATTGAGGAAATCCAGCGTGCAGATGGTGCTGGTGATCGATGAGTTTGGAGGGTTCCAGGGTCTGGTAACCCTTTTCGATATTCTCGAATCGATTGTCGGTGAGATTCCGGAGACGAGCGAATTCGTCGAAAGAGAGGTGGTCCAGAGAGAGGATGGCTCATGGCTCGTGGATGGAATGCTGCCGATAGACGAATTCAAAGATATTTTTCGCATCAATGAGCTGCCGGATGAGGAACGCGGTTATTACCAGACGGTTGGCGGTTTCGTTATGAGCTATTTAGGACACATACCCAACCCGAGCGATCATTTTGAATGGTCAGGCTTCCGTTTCGAAGTGATGGATATGGACGGAATGCGTATCGATAAAGTCTTGATCGCACCAATTACCTCGACTGCTGCGAAGGAGAAATGAATTCCAATGATTAATAAAATATCTTCCATCTCCATCCTATCGGCCTCCTGGATAATTCTGGCAGCCATATTGGGAGGCTGCTCTCGGTTTTTCGGTCCTGGTAACCCAACAACAGTACCAGATTTGGC
>Ga0209253_10000927_pt1 | contig 25569 bp, 30 predicted proteins | sample FrelakmetBRP12BR_FD_187145 | JGI IMG/M metagenome (GOLD analysis project Ga0209253, IMG submission 187145) | Freshwater lake sediment microbial communities from the University of Notre Dame, USA, for methane emissions studies - BRP12 BR (SPAdes)... | ecosystem: Environmental > Aquatic >...
AGCATGAACAGCAAGATCGGTTTGAAATCAACCATAGATGAACTCAGATGAACAAAGATCTTTGGATAAAGAGATGGCAAAAGCTGTCTATTTATTTATCTGCGTTCGTCTGTGGTTGTTCTTTGCTGCCTGCTCCTTCAAAAAGGAGCGGATGGTCTTTTCAATCTCGTCCAGATCCAGCTTTCCAGCGTCAAACCAGTGGATGGATGGGTCGTCAGCTTTAAACCAGTTGGCCTGGCGGCGAATGAAGTTGCGCGTCAGGCGGCGCATCTCAATCTTGGCCTGCTCCACATTCAACCGGCCTGCCAGTACATCCACGCACTGCCGGTAGCCTATGGCCGACATGCAAGGCAGCTCCGGCGGGATCCCCGCATCGAGCAATTTCTGCACCTCTTCGAGCAGACCGGCGGTAAACATGACCTCAATGCGGGCATCCACGCGCGCATACAGTTCCGGGCGCGGCCGGATCAACCCGATGGTCAGCAGGCGGTAAGGACCCTCGACTCGCCGGCGCTGTTCGGAGAATTTCCTGCCGGTCAGGCGGATGACCTCCAAAGCCCGCACCGTGCGGCGCAGGTTGCGCGGGTCGATCTTTTCAGCGGCGGCAGGGTCGAGATCTTTCAGCTCATCGTATAAGACCTGGTAGCCTTCTGACCCAGCCCGGCTTTCCAGCTCTGCCCGCAAGCGCGCATCCGGGCCGGCAAGCGGGGGCGTCCAGCCATGTGTCACGGCATGAATATATTGCCCGGTCCCGCCAACCAGGAAGGCTAGATGCCGGCGCGTCTGGATGCCGGCAATGGCTTTGGCGGCGGCCTCTTGGAATACTGCCAGGCTCCAGGTTGTACGTGGATCGGCTACGTCGATCAGGTGATGCGGGACGCGCCGCCGTTCTTCCGGTGTGGGCTTGGCGGTGCCGATATCCATGCCGCAGTAGAAGAGCCGCGAATCGCCCGAGACGATCTCGCCGTTCAGTCTTTCTGCCAGCCGGATGGAAATCTCGGTCTTGCCGACCGCAGTAGGGCCGACGATGAGAATGAGGGGAGGTTTAGACCCTAAAGGTCTTAAGAGACCTTTAGGGTCTGGTATTTTACGAGATGACATTTTCAAAATGGAGGATCTCAGGTTGGCCGGCGGGTTTTCTTTCGATGGCAATTACGTCAAACTGCCAGCTTTCAGAGCTTTCCGGATGGGCCTGCAGATAATCTTCAGCAGCGGAGAGCATGGAAGCCTGTTTGCGACGGGTGACGGAATCTTCCGGATAAGCGAAAGTATGCGAACTGCGCGTTTTTACCTCGACAAAGACCAGCGCCCCTTCCTTGCTGGCGACGATGTCGATCTCACCGTGGGCGGTGTGGAAATTGCGCGTCAGGATGGCATAGCCGCGTTTTTCCAAATAATGGGCGGCGATCTCTTCACCCCATTTGCCAGTGACTTGCTTAAGCGTTGTCATGTGCGCAGCTTTTTTATTGGTCGCGTTCGATGACCCATGGTAAGTCAAGCGAGAGGCCCTGTCAAGGTGGGGTATAATTGCGTTCTTCAAATATTTCCCTTCGTTATGATGCCCTCCCGGGTAATCTCCAATCAAGGCAGGCTATGGCTGGCGTTCCTCTAACTTTGTCTCCGGACTACTGGCAGACCTTTTCCCTCGGCAAGAAAGACCTCGAATTCATCAGCACTTATCTCTTTGAAAGCGAAACCCCGCTCAACGAGGCGGAACTCGTTCCCATCCTGGTGGAAGAGCGCATTCGCAACGAGCGGGCTGCCCTGGTCACACAGCAGAAATCAGGCGGCCGGTTGTATCTCCCAGCCGAGCATTACGAGCTCGGAGAGAAGCTGGTTTTTCCCGCCCAAGGATGGAAGAAAGGCCAGGTGACTGGCACCCGCCCGAGTGTTAATCCCGCATTGCCAGAATTTGATGTCATCGAGGTGCAGTTTGAAGATGGGAAGACGGGCCAATATGCAGCAGGGTTGGAAGAGCACGCACTGAATCAACCGGTGGAAATTTCTGTGGATGATCAGCTGCTTAACCCGGCCAATGTGCTCAAAGCGCATGGCCCGGAGTTTGAACAAAAAATGACTGCGGCGCTGAGTGCCGATAAAGCCCTGGTGCAAGTGGCCGGGCGCTGGTTCCCACGCGCCCTGCTGGTGGATGTGAATGTTGGTCACCTGAATCTGGCCGAGGCGGTGTTGGATGAAGCCGGCGGTAAACCACTTCCGACCAATGAACTGATCGAGCAGGTGGAAATGCCAGGCAACGTCAATCCGAAGCTGATCGAGTTTTCATTAAATAATTCCCTGCTGGAGGACGGACGTTTTGATGAAGTCGGTCCGACCGGGGAAGTGCTGTGGTTCCTGAAGCGCCTGGAGCCGGAGGATGTCCGGCAGATTCCAGTGCCATTGCGTTATACGATGATCCCCTACGACCGATCCGTGATGAGCCCGGCGATGCTGGCCCTGGAATCCGAATTGGACGATGAACTGGCAGAGGTCCCAGCGTCTGCTGGAGAGATCAATGAGGCCGTGATCAGCCTGAGCTACCCACATTGGCGGGCCGGTACACTGCCGGTCTCCGCACGCGTGCGCGGCTTGTTCCCGACGGCCTACTACACCCCGCGCGTCCGCTTTACCCTGGTGGATGGACTTTCACATGAGGAAATGCCGGCCTGGGTGGTGCGACAGCACGGGTACGTGGTCGGGTTGGGAAAGTTCTACCAGAAATATGGTGTGATGCCGGGCAGCCTGATCTCCGTGGCACGTGGGAAAAAACTCGGGCAGGTGATCGTCACAGCCAAAACCCGCCGTCCCATGCGCGATTGGGTGAAGACCGTGCTGGTTGGCAGTGATGGCAGGATCGTCTTTGCCATGCTGAAGCAGAACATCAGCACCGAATTCAACGAGCGCATGGTGATCGCCGTCCCCGACGTTGCCGGTGTTGATGAGGCTGCCAATCAGGTGGCCAAACAGCATCTGCCGTTTGAAAGCCTGGTTTCTGACATGATGGGCGAGCTGGTGAAATTGAACGTGCAGGGGCATGTGCATGCCCAGGAGTTGTACAGCGCATTGAATATTGTGCGCCGCTGCCCGCCGGGACCGCTCCTGACCTACCTGATGCGCGATCAAAAATTCAAACACGTGGGTGACATGCACTTCCGTATGGCGGATACGGAGGCAGAGGATGAGTGAATTGAGGAAATTCTCCCTGCTCAAGCCGACCATCCAGATGCCATTCCACATTGATTTTGACTGGTGGCGGACCAACGATGAAAACTGGCATGTCGCCTTGATCAGCATGTTATGTCCCGAGCACCAGGAGGCTTTTGCCAACCTGTTGGATGGCCAGATGATCGATTGGGTGGACCCGGAGACGGCGGAAGTGCGCCAGATGGATGGCCTGCAGTACACGCTCATCCAACATTGCGCCAGGCAGGAGGGTTTCCTGGACGAGCATACGGTCATGGTGGAGGCTGTTTTCCGTGTGCTGCTGGCAAACGGGAATACGCCCATGACCTCGGAAGAACTGGGTGCGCGACTCAAACGCCCTGCGGATATAATATTGAAAACGATCGCCGGGCTGCGCGTTTATAGAGGCCTGCGACCATACGTCGCGTAATCGATGCCCCTGTAGCTCAACGGATAGAGCACCTGCCTTCTAAGCAGTAGGTTGTGGGTTCGAATCCCGCCAGGGGCGCCACCACCTGCCCTTCCTTTCTTAATTTTCTACCAAAAAAGAGGATGGAGAGGGTGAGGAAAAGGAGAAACCATGACTCTCGAACGCTTCGGTATCATGAAATTCAAAGGCAAAGATGCCACTGTGGTCGGCGAGGATCTGAAGCCAGGGGAAAGTGCGCCTGAATTTACCGTACAGACGCTTGACTGGGGCACGTTCCATGGACTGGCGGATACCGCTGGGAAAGTGCGCATCATATCAGCCGTACTTTCCTTGGAAACCGAGACCTGTGACCGCGAGACGCGTCGCTTCAACCTGGAAGCGGCTGCCCTGAGCAAGGATATCGCCATCCTGGTTATCAGCACTGACCTGCCCTACACCCAGAAACGCTGGTGCGGCGCGGCCGGGGTGGACCAAGTGAGTGTGCTTTCCGACCACATGTCTGCCGATTTTGGCGTAAAGTACGGCGTCCTGATCAAGGAAGTGCGTGTCCTGCGCCGGGCGGTCTTCGTGGTGGACCGGGCCGGGATACTTGTCTATGTGGCGTATATGCCCGCTTTGGGGGAAGAGCCGAATTATGCCGAGGTGCTGGACGCGGCCCGGGCGGCACTGGTCTGAGCAAGGAGGAAGGTATGTCTTCAATCCCCTGGAAATCAAGTCCTCAAACCGAAAGTTCGTTCTCCAAGATGCGCGCAATCGGCTGGCAGGTGGGTATTCACTCATATGCCTGGAGCCCGCCGACCGATGTTTACGAGATGGAGGCCAGTTTCATTGTGCGGGTGGAAGTGGCCGGCATGCACGCTTCGGATTTCACCATTAACGCCGAGGATAATTTCATAGTCATCAGCGGCGTCCGCAGCGAGCCGCCGGAACGGCGCGCCTACCGCCAGATGGAAATCCGTTTTGGTGAATTCAGCACGGCGGTCGAAGTGCCGCTGGGCGTGGATGTGAACAAGGCGGATGCGGATTACAAGGATGGCTTTTTGACCATTATTCTGCCCAAGACCAAACCGACCAACATCGATATCAAAGGTTGATGCCTGCTATGACTGCATCCCGTTGGCATACCGGTCAGATGGAAGTCCTGGATTGGCTCCAGGATCCTGATAAGTCTCTCAAGGACCTGCTCCTTCCTTCCATATTTACGCGCTTCCAGAATAAAGAGGGACAGAAAAAAAATCCTTCGGGTGGTATCCCTGAAGAAGAAGACGTAAAGTTCCCGGATATCCTGCCCATCCTGCCGCTGCGCGGCGTGGTGGTCTATCCCCAGACGGCAGTCCCACTCACCATCGGTCAGATCCGTTCGATCAGGCTGGTGGATGAGGTGGCAGTCACACCCGGAAAACTGATCGGGCTGGTGGCGGCGCGCAACCCGGAGATAGAAGAACCCGATCCGGCCGACCTGTACCAGGTGGGCACCATCGCGACCATCCACCAGCTGTTCCGCGTCCCTGATAACACCATCCGCTTGCTGGTGCAGGGTATGGCGCGCTTCCGGCTGGGCGAGTTTGTCCAGACCGATCCATACCTCAAGGCCCGGATCGAGATCATCCCGGAAACAGTTGAGACCGGGTTGGAGATCGAGGCTCTGGCACGTTCGGCGCGTGACCAGTTCGAGCAGATCTCGGGACTGACCCCCTCGATCCCGCGCGAGCTGGTGACATCGATCATCTCGCTCGAAGACCCACTGCAGACCGCCTATACGATCGCCAACTTCCAACGCATCGAGCTGCAGGATGCACAGACCCTGCTTGAACTGGATTCGGCCAAAGCCAAGCTGGAGAAACTGGTGGACATGCTTGTGCGCGAGACCGAGGTGCTTTCCCTGGGCGCCAAGATCCAGAACCAGGCCCGCTCGGGCATTGAGAAGGTCCAGCGCGAATATTTCCTGCGGGAACAAATGAAGGCCATCCAGAAGGAATTGGGAGAAAACGACGAGCAGACCGTGGATGTGGAGGAGTTCCGCAAGAAAATAGAGGCGGCCAAGATGCCCGCCGAGGCCGATAAACTGGCCCGCCGCGAACTGGATCGGCTGGCGCGCCTGCCAACCGCAGCAGCCGAATATGGCGTTATCCGGACCTATCTTGACTGGCTGGTTTCCCTGCCCTGGACTCAGAGCACGCAGGATAACCTGGATATTGCGCATGCCCGCAAGATCCTGGACCAGGATCATTATGGCCTGCAGGACATCAAGGAACGCATCCTCGAATTCCTGGCGGTCCGCAAACTGCGCCTGGAACGCAAGGATGAGAAAGCGGAACCTTCAAAAGACCTGATCCGCCGTGAGCGGGAAGGCGTGATCCTGTGCTTTATTGGTCCGCCCGGCGTTGGCAAGACCTCGCTGGGGCAGTCGATTGCACGCGCCATGGAACGCAAGTTCATCCGCATTTCGTTGGGCGGGGTGCGTGACGAGGCTGAGATCCGCGGCCATCGCCGCACCTACATCGGTGCCATGCCGGGCAGGATCCTGCAGGCGCTGCGCCGGGTCGAATCGCACAACCCGGTCTTCATGCTGGATGAAGTGGATAAGTTAACGATGGATTTCCACGGCGATCCGGCCTCGGCCCTGCTGGAAGTGCTCGACCCGGAACAGAATATCGAGTTCCGCGACAACTACCTGGAAGTGGCTTACGACCTGTCGCAAGTCTTTTTCATCACCACTGCCAACCAGCTGGAGACCATCCCGGCTCCGCTGCTCGACCGGATGGAAGTGATCCAGCTTTCCGGTTATACGGAGGGCGAGAAAGTTGCGATTGCCAAGGGCTATTTGATCCCGCGCCAGGTGCGCGAAAACGGTCTGAGGCCAGGCGAAGTTTCGCTCACCAGGGAAGCTCTCAAGACCATCATCAACCTGTATACACGCGAAGCCGGCGTCCGCAACCTGGAACGTCGCATCGGTGCGATCTGCCGCAAGATCGGGACGAACATTGCCGAAGGGAAAAAACAATCGGCGCGTGTGACCCCCAAGGTGGTCAAGGAATTTCTTGGCCACCCGGTCTTCTTGGAGACGGAGGAAATTGACACCCGCACCTCCATCCCCGGGGTGGTTCCCGGTCTGGCATGGACGCCTTTCGGCGGCGACATCCTTTTCATTGAGGCAACGAAAATGCCCGGTGCGAAGGGTTTCCAAATCACCGGGTCAGTGGGGAACGTCATGCAGGAATCGGCCCGGGCGGCGCTCTCGTATGTGCGCTCTCATGCCGATGAGATCGGCCTGCACAAGGATTTCTTCGACAAGACCGATATTCACATGCACATCCCGGCCGGTGCACAGCCCAAGGATGGTCCCTCTGCCGGTGTCACCATGACAACTGCGTTGGTTTCCTTACTATCCGGCCGCCCGGTCAAAAAAGGGGTGAGCATGACCGGTGAGGTTACATTGCGCGGACAGGTTCTTCCAGTCGGCGGGATCAAAGAGAAGATGATCGCCGCCCACCGGGCCGGGTTGAAGACCATCATTCTGCCCAAGCGCAATGAACCGGACTTGGAGGAGCTTCCTGCGGAAGTGCGCAAATCGCTTTCCTTCGTGCTTGCCGGGACAGTGAATGATGTTTTACAGGCGTCGCTGGAGAAACCTGCGCGTGTTACGAAAAAGCCGGCAGAAAAAAAGAATACAAAAAACGCTACCTTCAGAAGGCCGCCCGCACAGGGTGATGCCAAGGTTAATCCTTCTTAGCTTGAAAGGATACCAGGCGGCGACTCTAAGAACTATTACCTGAACTTGTTCCGCCGCCGTGCTACTTCGTGCCCCTTCGGGTTACTTCGTGGTACACGTCGCCTAGAGCGCGATTTTGTTAGCTCCTTAATATGGATAAGGAATGAATGGCATCCATTTGCCCAAAGAACTGAAAACATTCACGGGGAAGCAAGTCCAGGTGCGTGAATTCCGTTACCCCGCAGATTACCCGGCCGCGCGTTCCTTGTGGGAAAATGCCGGCCCCGGGATCCAGCTGCGGCGCTCCGATGAACCTGAGGAAATCCAAAAGAAACTTCAGCGCGACCCCGACCTGTTCCTGGTGGCTGAATCAGACGGAAAGATGATCGGTACGGTCATTGGCGGTTTTGACGGCCGACGCGGGCTTATTTACCACCTGGCTGTGGATGCGGCTTTCCGCAAACATGGTATTGGTAGCTTGCTGATGGATGAAGTGGAACGTCGTTTGAAAACCAAGGGCTGCTTGAAATGCTATCTTCTAGTGACGACTGAGAATGAAGCCGCCATGCGGTTTTATGAAGCGCGCCAGTGGGAACGCATGGATACCGTCTATACTTACACTAAAACATTGTAAGCAGTGCACCCTAGCAAAGGTTTTACTAATAGAAATCTGGAAAATACACAAGAACCGCATTTTGATAAAGAAACCTTTGTAAAAGTAAAAGAAAAAAACCATGTCTCTTCGTTTTGGCATTCTGACCGTTTCTGATCGTTCCGCCCGTGGTGAACGCCCGGATCTCTCCGGCCCGGCGCTGGCGGAGCTCATCACAGACCAGGGATGGAAAGTCGAACGGACGGCCATTCATGCAGATGACCTGGAGGCCTTGCGCCAGCTTCTATCCACTTGGGCAGATGGCGATGATTTGGATGTCATCTTGACCACCGGGGGGACGGGTTTCGCCAGGCGGGATGTTACGCCCGAGGCGACCCGCCTAGTGATCGAGCGGGAAGCGCCCGGTCTGGCCGAAGCAATGCGCTTCGAGAGTTTGAAGGTCACTCCGCATGCCATGCTCTCACGAGCACTTGCAGGGATACGCGGCCATGTGCTGATCGTTAACCTGCCGGGCAGCCCCAAGGCCGCCCAGGAGAATTTGCGGGTGATCCTGCCGGTGCTGCCGCACGCAGTGGAACTCCTGCATGACCATCCGGATGCCGAGCAGCATCACTAGTCTCCCCTTGCCATGCCGGTAGGGTTGGAAGTATAATCCCGCCCGTTTGCAATTCTAATAAAGGAAGAACTTATGATTGATGTGAATGACCTTCGCAAGGGTGTTACTTTCGAACTCGACGGCAACCTGTGGCGCGTGCTGGATTATGCCCATCACAAACCGGGACGCGGCAATGCCACCATCAGAATAAAAGCCCGCAACCTGCGCACCGGCTCCACGTTGGAAAAGACCTTTATTTCCGGCAGCCAGGTGCAGAATGCCCGGCTCGATTTCCACAATGTACAATATTTATATAATGATGGCGACACTTATTATTTCATGGATAGTGAAACCTTCGAACAGCCCGGCATCCCCAAAAGCATCCTGGGTGACTCGGCTGACTTCCTAACGGAAGGGATGGAATGCAAGCTGACTTTCTATAATGGGGAAGCGCTGGATGTGGAATTGCCCCTTAACGTGGAATTAAAAGTTGTCCATGCCGAGATTTCGGTGCGCGGGGATACCGCCACCGGCGTTACCAAGAAAGTCAGGCTCGAATCGGGCGTGGAAGTGCAGGTGCCGAACTTTGTCAAGGAAGGCGACACCATCCGCGTTGACACGCGTGATGGCAGCTATATCACGCGCGTATAAAACCAAACGTCCCGCCGACATGCGGGACAAAAACAATATGAGGACTCCAGCCGGCTCTGAATGCAAGTTTTTTTATGGCGATTACTATCGCGGTCGCAACCGTGAAGAATGCCGCCTGCTGGGTGCCGACTGGAGGCGGAACCTTTGCAGCACCTGCCCGGTGCCTTCCATTCAGCGTGCCAACGCTTGCGAATTCATGCACCTGCGCGGCCAGGTGACCCGCCCTCTTGGGGCAGCCTTCCAGCGGCGTGTCAAGGTGAGCGCTTTTTGCGAAAAGACGGAACGCTCCGGCTTTGATCCACACATCGGCTGCGGAGGATGCCATCCCTTCCCGCCCATCTTTGAAGTAAAAAAATAATTCCTGCCTATTGGGGGAAATCCCTGCCTGTTCAGGAGAACCGTCCATGCCCATTACCTTGCTGCTCGATCTAGACGATACCCTGCTCAACACCAACATGGACGCATTTATCCCGGCCTACTTTCAGGCACTCTCTGGTAATCTTGCGGACATGGTCGCCCCGGAGGTGATGCTGTCAGCCTTGATGGCAGGCACAAAAGCCATGCTGGCCAACCTGGATCCGGCGCTGACCATGCGGGACGTTTTCGATGCCCATTTCTTCCCCAGGCTTAAACTGGACCGCGCCACCCTGCAGGATCGGATCGATCATTTCTACGATGAAGTATTTCCGGAGCTGGGTTCCCTGACCACGCCAGAACCGGAAGCGGTCCGCCTGGTGGATTGGGCGTTCGGACAAGGCCATCGTGTTGTGATTGCCACAAATCCGCTTTTTCCGTTGAAAGCCATCCAGCACCGTTTAGGCTGGGCTGGCCTGCCACCGGAGAAATACCCCTTTGCATTGGTGACATCCTACGAGATCATGCATTTCGCTAAAGAGACGGTGGCTTATTACCCGGAAGTGCTGGCACAGCTTGGCTGGCCGGATAACCCGGCTGTGATGGTAGGCGATGATTTTGGCAGGGAGGTTAGACCCACGCGCGCGGCCGGGTTGCCGGTATTCTGGGTTCGCAAGACGGAGGATGTACCTGCGGAAGCAGTAGGGGTTCCGCACGGTCCGCTCGAGGCAGTCCAGGCATGGCTTGAAAAAACCGACCCGCAGACGCTGCAAGTCACGTTTGATAGGTCCGAGGCGCTGATGGCCAATTTGCGCTCCACTCCGGCTGCATTGGCCACCCTTACCGCCTCTTTACCCGAGCAAGCCTGGAAGAAAACGCCCGCACCAGCAGAATGGTGCATGACCGAAATTATTTGCCACCTGCGCGATGTGGAACGCGAAGTGACCATGCCGCGAATTCACAGGTTGCTGGCGGAAGAGAATCCTTTCCTGGTGGGGGAAGTCACGGATGTCTGGGTGAAGGAACGCCAATATGCCCGGCAGGATGGTCATCAGGCATTGGCCGATTTCACGGCCGCGCGCAAGGAAGCAATTGGGCTGCTGGATGGCCTGGAGCACGAATGGTCCCGGCCAGCCCGCCATGCCATCTTTGGACCAACCACGCTGCTGGAACTGATTGGCTTTACTGCCGGCCATGATCGCGCCCATATCCAGCAGATCTGGAAGATCATTTAAAAATGACCAGTCTGCATTTCCTAGACCCGAATCCATCCGGACAGCCTGCCGTCCTGCTATTGCATGGGCTGGGGGCGGACGGCACATCCTGGATTCTGCAATTACCTGCACTGAGCGAAGCCGGCTTCCGTCCGGTTGCCCCGGACGCGCCCGGGTTTGGCGGCTCTCCTTATGATGGAGGCGGATGGAACACCCGGCGCGTGGCCGCACAGATGGCGGACCTGCTCGGGGAACTGGGGGGTGGACCTGCGCACATCGTTGGGCTGTCGATGGGAGGGGTGATTGCCCAGCAATTTGCCCTGGATTTTCCGCAATTGACCCGCAAATTGGTGCTGGTCAGCACCTTCTCGGTATTGCGGCCACAGGGTTTGAAAGGTTGGGTTTATTTTATCCGCCGTGCAGCCACCATCCTGACCCTGGGTATGAATGCCCAGGCGCAGGTCGTCGCCCGGCACATATTTCCCAACCCGCAGGATGAAGCGCTGCGCGCGATGTACCTGGCCAGCGTGGCGCGCGCGAACCCGCAGGCGTATCGTAAAGCCATGCTTTCACTGGGTTCATTCGATTCACGGAAGCGTTTGTGTGAGATCAAAGCCCCCACATTGGTGATCACCGGCTCGGAAGACGGGACGATCCCTCCCCAGCGGCAAACCATATTGGCGGAAGGCATCCCATCTGCACGCCGGTTGATCATCCCGCAGGCCGGTCATGCCGTCAGTGTGGATCAGGTGGAGCGATTTAATCAGGTGTTGCTGGATTTTTTGAACGAATGAAATGCCATTTTATGAAATACGAAACCCTCCGGAACATCCGCATCCCCAAGATCGGTTTTGGTACCTGGACGATTGGCGGAGACAGCCAGGCCGAACCAGCATTGGACACCCGTTCCATGAATTCGCTACGCTCGGCATTGGAGCTGGGTTACACGCATTTCGATACAGCTGAGCACTATGCCGCCGGCCATTCTGAAGAATTGCTGGGAAGGGCTATCCGTGCCTCCGGACTGCCGCGCGAAAGTCTTTTCATCACGACCAAAGTCAACCCGGAGCACTTGCATTACGCGGATGTCCTGCGTTCGTGCGGGAACAGTCTGCGCCGCCTTGGCATGGAAACCATTGACCTGTATCTGATCCACTGGCCATCTGCGGATATGGATCTGGCAGAAACCTTTCGCGCCCTCAACAAGCTGGTCGGCGATGGAAAAGTCAGGCACCTGGGAGTCAGTAACTTCAACCTCAAGCTGCTGAAAGAAGCCGTGTCCTTTTCAGAAACAAAACTTCTCACCAACCAGGTGTCATATAGCCTGCCCGACCGCACCTGCGTGGAGAATGGCGTGCTGGCTTACTGCCAGGAAAATGACATTCTTCTGACGGCTTATAGCCCGGTGAAGCGCAGGTTTATCAGGGGCAATCGAATTTTACAGGAGCTTGCTAAAAACCGTGGCGTCACCCCACAACAGATCGCACTGGCCTGGCTGGTGCGCCAACCACGCGTGATCACCATCCCAATGTCTTTTAATCGACAACACCAGGCTGAAAATCTGGCCGCGGTTGACATTGTTCTGACTGAGGCTGAATTGGCCCCTTTTTTGAAATTATAAAAAGCCGGGGATATTCCTAACTTAAGCGTGCCTAACAAAACCTTGCTTTCGGAGGCGTCCTCGCCGCCGAGGACAGCGGTGGGAGCAGCTTTGATAGGAGTTCTAAGCCGGGTGCGGGCGAGTAGGATAGTTTGGGCTAATTATTTTTCGAAATACAGCAGTTCCAGGATCGTTCCCAGTTGTTTTGAGCCATCCACATAAGCATACTGACCGCCGTCCCAGCCCCCGTGTTGGACGGTATCCATCCCCTCGCATGCCAGGAACTTTCGAGCTGCCGGCATGTCAGCGGTTTTGAAGGCGATATGGTGGAGACCCTCCCCGTGCGTCCGCAGGAATTCTTCCCAGGTGCTGGGCGCCCCGACCGGTTCGATCAGTTCCATCTGTACCGGACCCAGTTCAAAAAAGGCGGCTTTCCCTTTGGCAGTGGAGGGGTCCCCGCGATAGTTGGTGTGGGCAAATGAGTCATCCGCAATCGGGACAACCGCGGGCTTGGGGACGCCAAACACACGGGCATAGACGCTGGCAGCTTTCTCGGCATCCTTGACGATGATGCCGATCTGGACAACTGTGGAGGAGTCGAGTTTGTTCATTGTCACCTCTTTGTAAGGGGAAGAGTTTGTAGATTATACTTCCATCAATATGATAAAAAAACTTCTTCCCTGGCTGCCCGCCATCCTGATCATGGCAACCATATTTGGCTTCTCCTCCATCCCTTCCACAGCAATGCCCATTTTCGGGACGTGGGATACGCTCGTCAAAAAAGGCGGACACGTAATTGGTTATGGACTTCTGGCGGTATCTTATTGGTATGGTCTAGGCTTTAAAAAACAGCATTGGTTGATGGCGTTTCTCCTCGCCGTGGTTTACGCGTTATCGGATGAATTACACCAGTCCTTTGTACCGGGCCGGCATCCCTCCCTGGTGGATGCCCTGGTGATAGATGCAGGTGGTGCGGCGATCGGGCTTGGGCTGGCATATTGGTGGAAGGTAAAAACAACCTTGATTAAAAACGAATAACGCAGACAGGTCTGCGTCATTCAAGGATGGGCGGATCTCTTTTCACCCGGGTGTCAGTTTTGTCTTACTCCGCGTGCGCTTTGTAATCCATTTCAAGCAGAACGTTCAAACCAACCGACACCCCTTGAAGAATGGCAAAAAGGCCCAGGCCGGTTAAAAGCGGGATTCCCGCGTTGGTAAAAATATAGCTGTAGAAGGAAGGTTCACGTGTTAAGGTTGAAATGGCCAGGCTTTGGCTTTTCAACTGTGCCATCAGGCTTATGATTTGGACGATGACATCGCCTATAAATCCAACCAGAACCACCCAGGAGACAATACTGGCGAGATCCGAGATCCTGCTGAGGCGTTTCGGTGTGTAATAGATCGGTTCTTCTTCCTGGACTTTCATTTCGGTTTCTTCCATGGTCTTTTTATTCTCCTTTTCGAATGCTCAAGTGTAGCATAGATTTTTGATATTTTCGGAGTTTACTCGAATTCTATTTCCAACTCTTCATCTGTGCCCCAATCTTCCATCTTCTCAATCCCTATCTCGGAAAAAAGTCCTTCCTGCCGGGCGGCCACGCGGTAGCGCTTGATCAATTCCAGCAGCGCCAGGAATGTAACAACCACTTCCAGGCGGGAAGGATTCTGGCCGAGCAAACTGGTAAAGGTGGTATTGGTAGTATTCCCCAGCCGATCGGCGATCAATGATATTTTCTCACGGATGGTGATACGTGGTGCAGAAATGACCGTACCCAGGGCTTGCTTTTCGGCCTGCTCGGCAAAGATGCCTTCGGCAGCTTCCATCAGATCGGCCAGGGTTATGTCGGATAGATCGAGACGGCCTTCAATTTTCAGCGGGGGCGCAACCCGTAAATAGGTCCGCAAGTGACGCGCCTCACGTGCATCCAGCCAGTTCGCCAGTTCCTTGAAGCGTTTGTAAATCTGTAATTGACGAGCCAATGCCTCGCCAACATCTTCTTCACCCACTTCCCGCGTGGGCGGCCTGGGCAGCAGCGCTTCAGATTTAATCTGCAACAGCTTGGCCGCCACCACCAGGAAGGCGGAAATCTCGTCCGCCGGCACCTGCATCCGGTGAATATAGTCCAGGTACTGGTCGGTGACCTGCGCCAGCGCCACGGCGGTGATATCCAACTCGGCATGCTCGATCAGCTGCAGGAGCAGGTCGAGCGGACCCTCATATACAGGGGTCGCGACGGTGTACCCGCTGGTCTGGTGGCTGATCACGCTTTGGTCCATGGCAAGCGGGATTATATCAGATTGAAAAAAACGCTGTTTGGGATTACCATCGGCCCCAGAGAGGATATCAGGAATGGATGCGGAATTAACAGGAAAAACCTTTGTGTTGACCGGCGCCACCTCCGGGATCGGGCTGGCAGCCGCCCGGCTTTTGGCGGAGCGCGGGGCGTTCCTGATCGGAGTGGGCCGCTCCGCTGAACGCTGTGCTCAGGCTGAGAGTCTGCTGCGCTCCGCTTATCCACACGCTCATGTTCAATACTGTGTGGCAGATCTATCCGAGCAGGCGCAGAATCGACGGTTAGTCGCCGGGATACGTGCAGACCTTACCGAACACCGGCTCAACTCCCTGGACGGGCTGATCAATTGCGCCGGTACGTTCACCTTCCGGAAGACGATTACGCCGGAAGGGTTCGAGATGCAGTGGGCGGTCAACCACCTGGCGCCCTTCCTGCTGACGCACGAACTCCTGCCGTTGCTCCAGGCTGCACCGGCAGGCCGGGTGGTGACAGTCAGTTCCGGTTCACACTACCACACCCGGCTGCGGTGGAATGACATCCAACTGGAGCGCGGGTATTTCTGCCTGCTGGCCTACCAACAGACCAAGCTCTGCAATGTACTCTTCACTGCCGAGCTGAACCGGCAATTGGGAAATAAATCCACATTGCGGGCCTTTGCAGCAGACCCCGGTCTGGTTAATACTGAAATGGGTTTCAAAGGCAATCCCGCTCTGGTACGCTGGATCTGGTCCATTCGCCGTCGCAGCGGGGTACCAGCCGAACAATCTGGCAGGGGAGTGGTGTATCTCGCCACCGAACCTTCCATCCAAAATTCCCCGGAGATCTATTGGAGGGATGGCCATCCGAAAGCTCCCAATCCATACGCACTGGATGAAAAGGCAGCACAGCGTCTATGGACACTTTCGGAACAGATGTGTGGGATCAAGCCCGGACAATATTTCGGCGCAAAAGAACCGGAGATGAACGGGGATAAACGTTTATAATTTGATGAACGAGGAATCCATTGGAAGAGATGCCCATTGATAGGATCACTGAAAAGATCATTGCTTCAGCTTTCAAAGTGAGCAATACGCTTGGAATTGATTTCATTTAGAAGGTTTAAGAAAATGCCCTCACTTACCGGAACAAGAATGATGGGCTGAACGTTATGCAATAACATCCGATCAATGTCGAATATGATGGCATGCTTGTAGGTGAGTTTTATGCAGATATGCTGATCGATGACCGCGTTCTTTTTGAACTAAAGGCAGTCTCCGAATTGACTTCCGAGCATCTTACCCAGGCACAACTACCTGCGTGCGTCCTGTTTGGAAGCATGCCACCTGATAAATTTCGGCATATCCCGACTCCAGATTCGTCATCTGCACCCTTCGCCCAATTGGAAGGCAGTTCAACCCTAAAGTATTTATCAACCCCATCCCGTTCATCTCCGTTTATCTCTGGTGACTGATGTCTAAAGTTGTTGTCGCTCTTTCCGGCGGGGTGGATTCCTCCGTTGCAGCGGCTATGCTCAAGCAGCAGGGCTGGGAGGTGGTTGGCCTGACCCTGCGCCTGTGGAGCGACCCGGCGCTGGCCTCCGCTTCCGATTCGGAGAGCGCCGCCCGCCAATGCGCACAAATGCTCGATATTCCCCTGCATGTCCTTGACATAGCCGGCACTTTCCATCGGGAAATTGTCCAATTCTTCCTGGATGGATATGCAAACGGCATTACACCCAATCCGTGTGTGCGCTGCAACCGGCTGGTGAAATGGGGGGTACTGCTTGACCAGGCCCTGGCCCTCGGCGCGGAGTACCTGGCCACCGGTCATTATGCCCGCAAACGAACCATAAACACAGGGCGGCTCGAACTCCTGCGGGCAGTTGATCACGCCAAGGATCAATCCTATGTGCTGCATGTCCTGACGCAGGAACAGCTCAAACGGGCTCTTTTCCCGGTCGGGGAAAACACCAAGTCGGAAATCCGCGCTCTGGCTTGGAACTTTGGCCTGCCCGCGGCAGCTCGCAATGAAAGCCAGGATCTGTGCTTCCTGGCCGGTGAAGATTACCGGGATTTCATCCGCCGTAACGCGCCTGAGATGGCCCGTTCCGGCCCGATCCTGACGCGTGCCGGCAGGAGTCTCGGAGAACACCAGGGGCTGGCCTATTACACCATCGGTCAGCGCAAGGGCTTGGGTATCTCATCGCCGGTCCCACTCTACGTTCTTTCGAAGGATGCCGCCTCGAATACTCTCATCGTTGGCGTAGAGACAGAACTTGGCGAAAATGAATTGCTCGCCGGAGAGGTCAACTGGATCGCCGGGGTGGCGCCTGGAGGGCCATTTCGTGCCCAGGTCAAGACCCGCTATACCGCCAGGGAAGCCTGGGCGGAGGTTACTCCCCTGGGAGCAGACCGGGCTGCGGTCCATTTTGAGGCGCCCCAGCGGGATATAACGCCTGGCCAGGCGGCTGTGTTCTATGCCGGCGAGGTCGTTCTTGGTGGTGGTTTGATCCGGTAATCTGCGCATAGCCGTTATATGATATAATTTGAGACAGGAGAGAGAATATGACTCTTCCCGCCATCCTTTTTGGTATTGTCCTTTCCACTGCATATGGCACCGCTTTCCACTTTTGGAAAGATGGCGGTCTGAGCAAATTGTTTCTCTATATCATCCTGGCCTGGCTGGGATTCTGGATTGGCCATTTTATCGGGGACAAAATTGGATGGAATTTTGCCGCGGTCGGCCCGATCAACACCGGGTTGGCGACCCTCGGCAGCGCGCTCTTCCTGTTCGTTGGGGATTGGTTGGGCCATATTGAAGTCACCCGCAAGTAATTAAACGAGAAATCCTCCCCGACCGGGGAGGATTTTTTGGGTTCAATTAGGGGGATTAGAGGGGTTTGACGTTGGCCGCTTGCAGGCCCTTGGGTCCCTGTTCGATCTCGAACTCAACTTGCTGGCCTTCCTGGAGGGTGCGGAAACCCTCAGATTGGATGGCGCTGTAATGTACGAAGACATCCGGGCCACCTTCGCGTGCGAGGAAACCGAAGCCCTTCGACGCATTGAACCATTTGACCGTACCGGTCACACGCTCTGCCATTTTATTGCATCTCCTTACTTTGAACGAAAAAGAATATGATGCGGTGTTCGGTATTCATTCTGGTCGAGGTACTCCGGCGATGCTGTCTTAAAAAGCACCGGCCCTTGTGGATTGCTCTTGGGCCGGCTTCCTGCGAATTCCAGCACGAACACTTACCACCAACGCACACATTTTATCGGACGGGAGAAAATCCGTCAAGACTTTAAGGACAGATAACTTTTCATCAAATTGTTGTTTTATCGAATAGCACCTTACCATCCTCACCATCAGCCAAACATCTGGATGAAAGCCTCGGCCTGCTCCACCAGTTCCCGGCTGCCGGCGAAGAAGGGGGTGCGCTGGTGCAGTGTTTCCGGCTGGATGTCGAGGATGTCCCTGAGGCCGTCCGAGCCCTTCCCCCCGGCCTGTTCGGCCAGGAATGCCAGGGGGATGACTTCATACAGCAGGCGAAGCTTCCCATACGGTTTCTTGGGATCGTGACTGTCGGCCGGATAGTAAAATACTCCGCCTGCCAGGAGAGTCCGGTGGAAATCCGCCACCAGCGAACCGACATAACGGGCCGACAGGCTGGGAGAGTCGGGTTGCATGCCCTGCAGCCAGGCGGTATATTCGCGCACGCCTTTACTCCAATATTTTTGATTGCCTTGATTGACGCTGTAATATTGGGGAGTATCCGGGATGCGGATGGCCGGGTGGGACAGCAGGAACTCTCCCACGGCCGGGTCGAGCGTAAACCCGTTCACGCCCAGGCCGGCACTGTAGACCAGCATGGTACTGGTCCCGTAAAGCAGGTATCCCGCCGCCACCAGCTGCCGGCCCTTCTGAAGGCAATCTTCCAGACCGCCGCGTCCGCCGCTGATCTTGCGAAAGATGGAGAAGATCGTACCCAGGCAAATGTTGTAATCGATATTGGATGAACCATCCAGCGGGTCATACAGCAGGACATATTTCCCGGACGGATATTTCTCGGGAACGGGCAGGATATCCGCATGTTCTTCGGATGCCATGACCGCCACCCGGCCGGTGTGGTCATTCATGCGGAAGAAGATCGCGTCAGCGAAATGGTCAAGCTTCTGGACCTGCTCGCCCTGGATGTTGGTGTCCCCGGTCCGGCCAAGAATCTCGGCCAGACCGGCGCGGCTGGTCTTGCTGGCGATGATCTTGCCAACCAGGGCGATGTCATACAGCAGGTTGGTCAGGGTGCCAGTGGCCTCGGGAAAGGAGCTCTGCTCCTCGAGGATGTGCCGCTCGATCGTGATGATCTGATCCGGTTGGTTGGTCTTCTCTGTCATCGCTGTCTCCTTGCTTGTAAATAGTCAGTTCATGCATACTGAGTATAAGCCCTATTGTTGGAACAGGACACAACCTGGTTGCATACGGCAAATGGGCAGAGTGGGCTTTTTAGAATAACTGCCAGTTAATCTACAACTCGCCGGCAGTTCGCCATGCAGGCATCCTGGCGTTTAGCCAAGCCGGCTCTTTCTCACCAGGAAATGCTCATACTCATTTCCCGTCCCCTCTTGCTCAACTGCCAGACCCGCCTGCCCAAGCCACAACCGCACCTGCTCCAGGGATGGGTGGTAATGGTACACTGACGCGTCTGCGACCTGCAGGGGGATAATCCCCAATGCTTTAAACTGCTCGTAGGCTTCATCTACCCTGTCTGCTACCTCTCCGAACACCACTGGCAGTCCCATTGCCAACGCCCGCTGGTAGGAAACCTCCACATCCTCCCCCTCCGCCAGATCCACCGTAAAATACAACACCCCGCCCGGTCTTAGCGCCTCCTGGAACTTTCGCAGGATGCCCGGCCAATCCTCCGGGCTGACATGCTCCAGCGCGTCAACGCAGGTGGCACCATCGAACGCCTCCCGGTAATCCAACTCCTGCAAGCCCATCTTCTTATACTGGATTTCCGGGAAGTGCTCTCTCGCCCGCCTCAGCATTCCCTCGGATTGGTCGATGCCCAGGACTCTGTGCCCTGCATCGAGCAGCATCCCATCCCAGCGTCCCGCTCCACATGCCGCCGATAGGAGGGTGCTGCTTGGGGCTAGCTGTCCCAGGAACTTCTGGAGAAACTCCCGGTGCGTTATGCTTTCACTCAACCCCCACGTCACCCAATACAGCTGCGAGAAATGATCGTAAAGCTCTTCCACCTTTTCCCGCATTTGCTTTAACCATTCCGCTCGTTCCATGGCAATATCACCTCCTGGATATTTATTAATTATCGCGCATTTTTGGTAAGCTGACCTTCACCACCAGCGGTGGAACCGTTGCGAAGCACGTGTGCCCGAAAGGGTATCTCCGCAGGAGGCTGCCTTCCCCAGCTATGAGGGCCCCCGGCGTTCGCCTGCCCCCGTTGTTTGGGGGTCCAAGGGTCCGTTGCCTGCCTACGAAATCGGGGGAGCTAGTGTTGGGCAACCAGTCTTTTTCTAGCCAAGCCGCTTGCCTACAAAGAAACCGAAACAACTTACTGCAACACTCAAGACAGTTCCCCAGGCTAGATCAACAACAGTGATGAGCAAAGGTCAGTTCTTCACAGTAGCGAGATTGGTAAGATCGTAAGTTGCGTATGTTATGAGTCCGAACAAAGCTGCGCGCAGGTAGATCGTTTTGAGAGAGTCATCACCCAACCCGGGCACCACCACAAACGCCAAGATTCCCACGATGTAAAGCAAATAGAAAATCACCACCGCAACCCGGTTGGTGCTGGAACAATAGAAAACCCAGATGCTTACGATAGAGAGTGCGCGCAACAAGACCAATCCAGATCATGTTAATTGCGAAGAACGCTTGTCAACCGAGTTACCTCGGAGACGAATAACCCCACGAAAAAAGGTGCGTGAGAGCCTAAGCTGGAGACCATTATCAGCCGCGCTTGTGGCGTGATGAAATCAGATTGCTTAAATTTTGAACACACCTGAGTCGTAAAACAATTCTTCATCCACAAATATCTGACCACCTTCCCGCATATCACAAAGCATATCCCAGTGAATGGCACTCCTGTTTTCTGAGCCACTCACGGAATAACCATTTCCAAGAGCAAGATGGATAGTGCCACCGATTTTTTCGTCAAACAGCATGTTCCTGGTGAATCGCTTTATCTGATCGTTAGTCCCTATTCCGAATTCGCCCAGGCTTTGTGCGCCTTCATCCGTCTTTAACATCTCCAGCAAGAATTCTTCATTTTTATCAGCGCTGGCCTTGACAACCTTGCCTTTTTCAAAAACAAGCTCAACTCCGTTGACTTCTGTCCCAGACCAAATACAAGGGAATGAAAATCTAACCGTTCCATTCACAGAATCTTCAACGGGTCCTGTGAAAATCTCTCCATCAGGAACATTGCCGCGCCCATGACAACTGATGAACTTTCTGCCCGCGATCGACAATTCGAGATCAATACCATTCCCCAATATCCGGACATGTTTCTTTCCCTCCAGCCATTTGACGAGCTTTTCCTGATGCTCCTGCATTTGTTCCCATTGTGCGATTGGGTCTCCTGAATCGGCAAAAACACTGTGATAGAAAAAGTCACTAAACTCGATCAAGCTCATACCGGCATCTTGAGCGTAAGCATGCGTTGGAAACCTGGATACGACCCAGCGTAGCTCCCCGGAAGCACTTCTTCGAGACCACGTATCGCTGATATCCTTGGATCCACGCGATATCAATTTCCACGTCTCAGGTTTCACGCCTGTCAAACTGCGCGTATTCGAATCGCAACCGATCCTGATATCCACATCGAACTCTTCTGCCACCTTCTTTGCCACGAAATCAGGATATTGAAGTTGCTGTTCAGAGGCTTCGGTGAGGAATATGTAGCGAATATTCTCCGGATCGACTGCAACATGTGGATGTCCACCGGCTTTGAGCACCTCATGAAAAACCTCTGCAATCAAAGGTGTTGCAATGGGCTCAAGTGGATATCCCCGAATCATTACCTTGTCGTTCTCTTTTACGCTCGTAGAGTAATGCACCAGGATTTTGGCAAGATTCTCAATACGTGGATCATTCATGATAACAATTTCTCCTTGTATGCTCTTGGTATATGATGTGAGGCACATGCCCTGCGTCAAGAGGAAGCCAGATAAGCACAGAATGTGATCGCTTCATGTTATGTTCATCACGCATAGCTCGACGGAATGGCTCACGCCGCTTCACCGTCGTGCCCCTTTGGAGAATCGGTGGTGCAAGTGTGTTGGCCTGAAGAACACCCTGAAAAACGTAGGGCAGGCAGGACGCCCAATATAACCGGGCGCAGACCCCATGTTTCTATGCCACATGAAAATCCCGCGAACCAGTAATCCAAGAACTCTTTTAACACTTTCTCAATCTCATCCATACTCGGTTGTTCCTTTACGGCTTTTTGGTTTTCTATCTGATCTTGGATGTAATATTATTCGATCTTGGGGCCTAATGGGCTCGAGCTATGCTACTCGGCGCAAGCGGGCAGACCCTCCCGAGTCTAGATTACTCGTGCGAGCCAGACAAGCTCCAACCCTTGCCCAGGTTGCTGGATCAGCTTCAGCGATTTATTGGTTGCCATGTGGTGGCTCGTGCGCTCACTACCGTCCTGCCCATTCCAGAGGATTGAGCAAACGGGCGGTCACTCAAACCACCCTTTCTTCCTGAAGTACCAGTACAGAGCTACAGCAATCGCCACCATCAGAGCAACCACGACGAGGAAAGCCGTCGGCAACTTGGTTCCCGGTATCCCCCCGACATTCATACCGAGCAAACCTGCGACCAGCCCAAGCGGCAAGGTTATCGCTGAGACGATTGTCAGCAACCGTAGCCGCCTTTCCACTCGGTCAGATCCCACCATTTGATAATCACGATAGAGATCGTTTATGCGGCTCTCCAAGCGATATGCCCCTCTTTGGGCAATCTCTGCCTCGGATACCAGGTCTTCCATGTACGCCTTGCGATGCGGTTCCTGCAAAGCTTCGATGTCCGAGGCAGCCAGGCGAGAGGCGCAGTAAAGCTGGTTCTCGAGCAAGGAGATCAGATTGCCAACCTGCCAACGCAGCAGGGCAAGGTCCTTGGAGTCAACCGTCGCGGGCTTCTCGGCGAGAGCCGTTGCCACGCCCTGTATCCGTTCGCGCAGAGCAATCTGGGCATTGACATTCATATCCGCGAACTGATCCAGAATCTGATAGAGCAGTTCGGGAAGGTGATGCACAGGGGGCGGATTTTCGATAGTGAAGCTTTGGATCAGTTCATCCAGCGCGGGCATTGTCCCGTGGCGCACTGTCACTAACACAGATGCCTTTAAGATGATCGTCAGGTAGGCCGGTGCAGCAGACTCGCGGTTGAAGGCAGCCGGATACTCCATGAGTAGGGTATTGGTGAAAGAGAGTACCCCAGGGTCGATGTCCGAGTCCAGACAATGCGCCAGCTGAAGCGGATGGAGAGCCAAGTGCTCCAGGAATTGCCGTAGCTCGTTGGACTGGGCTTCTTCAATGTCCAACCAGAGCTCTTGATGGTCACCTTGATTGCCTGGAGGCCAGGCAAAAGAGTCCTGTTGCTTTTCTAGCCTCCCCGATCTGAGCAAAAACCAATTGATTCTCATACATGTAGCCTCGCGGACTGAACCGTGTCACTAGTATCGGACGTGTGGGCTTCGCGCAGCATCCCCGAAGGGGACACGCCACTACATGGTGCAGGTCGGCGGGAATGGCGACTAGCCAAGGCGGCTTCAAGCCGCCACGAGTACCCGTTCATGTTCTTGGGGCATCGGCCGTTTCGGCAACATGAGTCGCCGAAGACTCCTTTGCATTATCGCGCATTTCTGGAAAATCGCGCCGGTTTCCGAGCGGCGGAGTTGCTGACTGCCTGTGCTCTGCAGGCGCATCCCGTGTTCGCCTGCCCCCTCATTTCGGGGATTCGGGGGAGCCGTTGTTGGCCGTTGCCGGATGACATGATGCCATTTTGCCTTCACCATATAGAAAATAGTGCGCGGTTTCATGGAGGCTGGTCTGCCAACCTAATTGGCTCAAGCGCATCAATAATTTATCGCGCTCATAGAATATCTTAATTATCCTGAATTCTCGACCATCGTTAAGCCGCCGTAATAATGTGTTTGCTTGGGGGGATTCCAATTGTTGGTCTTTCGCCGTCGATGTTGGTTCATACCGCGAATCTATGAAGAATACCCTTCCTCCAGGTTTAATTGACCCAGCCACCATTCGCCAGAAGGATTCAAAATGTGCAGGTGGTACGTGGGATAGCCAAAAACTAAAGAAAACTACATCAAAAAGCTCCGCGGACTGCCATGTGAAAATATCAGTTTGAACGTATTCCACCTTGGAAGACTGCAAGCGCTGTTGGTTCAATATGAGAACTTCCGGGACGGCATCCACTGCTGTAATCTGCCGGGCATGACCAAGCAATTGTTGAGTCCACAGCCCGGTGCCACAAGCTAATTCCAGAATGTGACCTGTAGGTTTGAACTGATCGAGGGCATGGCGGACTTGCTCAACTTCCTGGAACCATTGAGAGTTCAATTCTGACCCGCGGTCATAGCGACCCTGACGAAGGAACCATTCGTCATATTCAGATGCACGCGCTCGATAGTAAGCGATTTGATTTTGGAGTAGCGAGTTGATGGATTTCATGATGACAATTATTCGTATACACCTTATGGACGCTCTGTACATGTCCCCGCAAGGGGAAACAACCCCAGGAGCTTAGGATTTCTAAACAGCGATAGATTAGAATAAGGTGATGAAAGTATAGATAATATGTAGAGCAAGGTCAAGTTGTTTTGCCGGGTAAACAAAGTTACTATATGTTGCTCATTATCAAAATGAGAGCAATTACTATATCCACTAGTCCTATAACAATGCCTATTTTCCCCTTGTTTTCACCCGCGTTGGCAGCGATGGTTCCGCTAATGATTGCAGTGAGACCAAGGAGGTTGCCAACAAGGGGGCTGGCAAAGGCAACCAGCCCAATCACCCCCGCCACAATAGAAATTATGGAAACGGTAGGAGCCCACTTGGTTTTTACTCGACTAACGCGAATAGCAGAAAACTTTGGTGTAGTCAATACCGCATTGTTTTGTGATGTGACGGTAGCGACGCTTGCTACCAAATCATTATGACAGTATTTGCAGAATATAGCTTCATCTTGTATTTGCTTGGCACAAAAGGGACATTCCTTCACGGCACATTTCTCCTTTTTATTGTAAAGAATCCAATGATTGAACCCTATGTGTTTAGTGCACCAACAACAAGGATAGGAAGTTTTCTCGACCGACTTACCGCGAGGATTCTAAACGGAGGAATAAGGAGTTTATCAATATACCCATTTTAATTCCACAGGTTAATTCGATGATTTCTCCACCTGCTAAATTGAGTTCCAATAAGTCTGATTGCATGCCCAAATTCTTGACGCAATATTGGTGCTTTCCGACAGGTGCTTTAATCTCCATTCGTCCGCCATTTTTAATACTACCAATCTTATTCCCATCCATGAATACTGGAAATGCTACAGCCATACCCATGATGGATGATTTCCTATTCAGGAAGATTGTGCTTTCTATAGCTGTACCTTTTGACGGAATGGGTGGGGGGTTACCCGTTACCAGGTCATGACCACAATGCCGACATACAACCGCTTCATCTTCTATTTCTTCTGCACAATAAGGGCATTTCTTCATATACTCTCCTGCGCTATTACGGGCGCACCCAGCGACTACTCAAGTAAGCCGCATAACTTTTGATGGCGTTGCAGCAGCCTAATAGGTGACTATACGGGCTATCCAAAGGCTTATGGATGGCCGCGTATAATACCGAACCATTTAGACGGCCAATGAAAATATTGAAAAAGCTGCTATAAGTATAG
>Ga0209253_10000929_pt1 | contig 25543 bp, 32 predicted proteins | sample FrelakmetBRP12BR_FD_187145 | JGI IMG/M metagenome (GOLD analysis project Ga0209253, IMG submission 187145) | Freshwater lake sediment microbial communities from the University of Notre Dame, USA, for methane emissions studies - BRP12 BR (SPAdes)... | ecosystem: Environmental > Aquatic >...
GAAATCGAAAAGGGCAAGTCCCTCATATCGTAGCTGTCACCCTTGAACCGATGCCTACTCGACTCGCATCGATTGCCATGGGAACCGGTGACGTCGATTGCACTTATCATAGCGCTCTCTATGAATTAAAAGAGGCCGTAGAGGAGAGCGGCAACTCCGATCAAGCGGAAATGTTGGACACCCTGATTTCCGGTCGTCGCCTGCGCGACATTTCAGATCTCCCCTTCGACCTAGCCATCTAGCCAACTGAGAAAAAAGGTGTCAGAACCTTTGAGCATCGCGTGGCGATAGCAGGGAACAAACGGGGTCGCAGGCATAGCTCATGACTGACGATTACAATCTCCACCGCTTTCTCGACGCGCAAGGCGGCGTCTATGACACAGTCCTCGATGAGCTTCGGGCCGGGAGAAAGGCCAGCCATTGGATCTGGTTTATCTTTCCTCAAATCATGGGTCTTGGTCACAGTGGAATGGCACAGAAGTTCGCCATTGCCTCGCTCGACGAGGCCAAGGCCTATCTGCAACACCCAATCTTAGGCCCCAGACTCAGAGCATGCACGCAGCTTGTTCTCAACGTGGATGGGCGCAGCGCTGAAGAGATTTTCTCCTCCCCGGACAATCTTAAATTCCGGTCCTGCATGACCTTGTTTTCGACCGCGACCACCGACAACAAGACCTTCAAAGATGCCCTGCTCAAATACTTCGACGGCGAGCCTGACACCTTGACGCTGGATCTCCTGGCGCAGCAACAGTCTTAGTCGCCCCTCACGCCGCAATCTAATTCGCGGCGTAAGACAGTCACTCAATCGTCATTCGAGAAGCGTCGTTAACCAGAAGAAAAAGAGCTACAGAGACCAGATAGGCCTAGGCTGCGCCTTTGCTCGGTTCGCGATGCAACGCTTCAGCTACCGCACGGGGGTTCCGAGCCGCGACACGCAGAAGTGCGAGTGCCGGACCATCAGGAGTTCGCCTTCCCTGCTCCCAGTTACGCAAGGTCGCCACGCTCACGCCGATCATCAGGGCAAACTCGGTTTGTGACGCCTTGAGCTTTCCTCGAACGCTTTTCACATCAGTAGGACGAAAGGTGGTCACCCGAGCAGGCTTCATGGTCCCTCGCCGTATCTTCCCCGCCTGTCGGATGCTCGTCAGTAGTTCTTGAAACGCCGTGTCCTTCATGTGAATTCCTCCCGAACGAGTTTTGCCAGCACCTTGAGCTGTGTGGCCGTCAAATCGCCCTGCTCGTTCTTTGCATAGAGATACAACATATAAAATGTCTGGCTTGTCGGCTCCCAATAATAGATGAGACGAACTCCTCCGCGTTTACCCCGACCCGGTGCCGCCCAACGAAGCTTCCGCAATCCCGCTCCACCTGGAATAATGGGGCCTTGCGAAGGCCGAAGCAGCATGGCCAACTGAAGCGCTCGATACGCCTCATCGTCAAGATGACGGCGAAGCGCCGTGGTAAATACCGAAGTCTCGACGAACCGCATGCCCCATCGTACGCCAATGGCGCAGTCATCCGCAAGATGCTTTCATTGCACTATTCAGAAATGGGCCGAAACAATCTTTCTACACCATTTCTTTGATGGATACCTGAACTGCTTCACGCTATTCGCCATCCACTCGGCAGATAGCACTTCCTCCTCTCCTCAGTTGACTGCCCTTTCTCCCTCGCGTAATCTGCGCCACTAATGGCAGACATCTCACAGAATTTCCTAGGTATTGGCCGGTTGACGGCATGGTTTTGCATCGCTTTGTTGAGCTTCGCGACGGGCTGCGAGTATGTGCGGCCGACGATGAATGCGCCGCTGGATCAGTATGACGTGGATTACGGCTATCGCTCCACGAACCTGCCTCCGTCCAAAACCGGCAGCACGGACAGCCTCTTTATCGTCTCGTCCTTCTCCGGTGGCGGCGCGCGGGCGTCGGCTCTCTCATACGGCGTATTGCGGGAACTGGCACGGACGCCGATCCGGTGGGAAGGTGTCGATAAGCGGCTGGTCGATGAGCTGAACATCATTAATTCCCTCTCGGGCGGGAGTTTCACGGCGGCCTATTACGCCCTCTACGGCGACCGCATTTTTCACGACTTCGAATACCGCTTTCTCCGGAAGGACTGGGAGAGCGAGCTCCGTTCGCGGATCTTCCGGTCTCCGTCCAATTGGCTCCGGCTCTGGTCCCCCTATTTCGGCCGTGCCCATGTCTTTTCAGAACTATTAGATGAAGCGCTGTTCGACGGACACACGTTCGGCGATCTGGTCGCGCAACGCCATCGGCCGATGGTCTTCATTCATGCCTCCGATATGGCCAGCCTCTCGCGGTTTGAATTCAATCAACGGCAGTTCGACCTCCTCTGCTCCGACCTGAGCCAACTCCCCATCTCGGTGGCGGCCGCCTCGTCTGCCGCACTGCCGCTGATCCTCAGTCCGATTTCGATGACGAACTACGCCGGGCAATGCGGGTATCTCCCGCCGGCGGTGATGCAGGAAGAGAAAGCGACCACGTGGGGCCGGCAGCGGGCGAACGAACTACGGTCGTATCTCGACCCCAAGAAACGCCCCTATGTTCATCTGCTGGACGGCGGGCTATCCGATAATATCGGCATGCGCGCGGTGCTGGAAAACACGGCCTACGTCGGGGGTCTCGAGTCCACATTTCAATCGCTCGGGGCCAAGAAGATCAGGAAACTGGTCTATCTGATAGTCAGTGCCGAGACCACGCCGGACCTGAACCAGTACACGATGAACGAAATCCCCGGCCTCAGGCCGGTGAGCCGGGCCCTGGTCGACATCCCGATCAACCGCTATTCCACCGACACCGTTGAACTCATGCGTCAGGCAGTGTCTCTATGGAGAAGGGAACTCCGCCAGCGCCCGCCTGGCACGGACGGCATCTTCGCGCCCGATGCCGACATCTACTTCATCAACGCCAGTCTCACGGAGGTTGCAGACCCGGAAGAACAGGCGCGCCTCATGAACATTCCGACCAACCTGGCGCTCACCGACGATGAGCTCGATCACCTCCTCCTCGCCGCGACGAAACTCCTCAGGAACGACAAAGAGTATCAACGCCTCCTGCGCGACCTGGAAGCCGACGGCGCCGCGAATCCCCCGCCCACAAAGTAAGCAACGCATTCTCCATTCCTTTCTTCTTCATTTCTATTCATTCTCACCCTAAGGGGCCGGGACTTAATGCGAATGTCACCGGAGGAGCGGGGACCCTTCGAGGCTCTGCTAAGAAGGAAAGCGGAAACTGACCGAGTCCGCGAGGGAATTTCCGAAGGCTTCCGCTTAGCGGAGCCCGAATGGGTCGCTCCGGGAGGCGCGAGAGCAGTTGAGTCCCAGCCCCGCCCTCCCCTCTCCTTGCCCTTCCCTCTTGCCTTATGTAAGGATTACCTCAGCCATCCGACTGACATGCACAGACCCTCTTCAGACCGATAAAGGAGAAGCCCTATGCCTCCCAAAATTGAGATTCCCGCCATTGTCAAAGTGACAAAAACCGACGACGAGTGGAAGAAGCTGCTGTCGCCTGCGGCTTATCAGGTATTGCGCCATGAAGACACCGAACGGGCCTTTACGAGTCCGCTCCATGAGAATCACCAGGCCGGCATCTATTACTGCGCAGGCTGCGACCTCCCGGCCTATTCGTCGGAGCATAAGTTCGATAGCGGCACCGGCTGGCCCAGCTTCTGGCAGCCGATCGATCCGAAAGTGGTTGAAACGCGCACCGACTCAAAATTCTTTATGACCCGCACCGAAGTCCACTGTGCCCGCTGCGACGGCCATCAGGGCCATGTGTTCACCGACGGGCCCAAACCGACCGGGCTGCGCTATTGCATCAACGGCGTCTCACTGAAATTTGTGGCAGGCTAATCGCCGGATCATCATCGCGGACGTGCAGCTGCTTCGCCGGCTCAACTCCGTACAGACACATTCCCCCCGATAGAGCGAGTAGCTCCTGACTCTCGATCCATGTACAATCTCTCCACATCATCTGGAGCTCTTGTCTTTATGTCACGCTGGTTCTCGCTCAGCAGTCTCTGTTTGTCCGGTCTTACACTGATATCCTGCGGTGACGGCGTTTCCCCCTTTGCCTCGGAAACCGATCCCTGTTCCCTGATCACGTCGGCAGAGGCTGAGGCTGCCCTCGGCGAGCCGGCTCAGGAAGGCCGGCGCACGGATTCGACGACCTGTGTATTCAAGTCCACCCGCGACAATGCCAACGCCGTGACCGTGCAGGTCTACGAAACGCCCGGCACCAACCGGCGCGCAGGATTCAATAAAGAGCGGCTGCGAAGCGATAGCGTCCTGGTTTCCGGGCTCGGAGACGGCGCTGTCCGGATCGATTCGCCGCCTTCACTGTCCCGCCTGACGTTTTTACGCGGCGAGAACATGGTCACGGTCATGGTCTCGTCGATTCATGCGAGCGACCTCGCGGCGTCGGTGATGGCTGTCGGCAAACGCGCCGCAGAACGGTACGGAGCTACCGTCGTGGCATCCGAGAATCCACCCGCGTCTCCCGTTGTCACTATAAATGCGCCCACGCCCGGACAACAAAACGCGGCTCCATCACTATTGCGCACCACGCCGGTCACCGTCACGCAAACGAGAGCCGTGGGAACGACGAGTTCGACCGGCCCGACCAAAACCTCCACAATCGACACAAGCACACTCGTCGGTACCTGGCAGGCTCAGTCGAAGCAAGGCAGCACGAGACATCATTTCCTGTTGATCATCGAGTCGGATCAATCGTGGAAGCTGTCTTCCCTGACACAGTTCGATGGCATGCTCAATGCCGAGTCCGGGCTCTGGTCGCTCGACCGCATGAACACCTTCAATGGACAATCGTGGAAAGGCACCTACGTCACCACTCAACCGGATTCGTTTGTGAGTACCGGGATTCTCCACGGTACCTGGACCAGGCTGAACGCCGATCAGCCCCCGAGCAAAATTCCGGTTGAACTGTGGAATCTGCGGAAGGACAGCACGAGCGTCCCGCTCTTTCAGCTCAAGAGCGTTGATCCCGCGCTGGTAGGCATGTGGGAAAGCACGGGAACGTTTGCCGGAGGACCGGCGTCGTTTGTCTGGGCCATCAAAGCGTCGGCGGCCACGGATCTCTTCATCATGGACCAGACCCGTGGAACGATCGTGACCAAAAGTAGCCTCGTCCAGTTGCAACCGACGCAGACGCGGCAACGAAGCCTGGGCATTGTCGCCATTCAGGACGGCGGGTTTACCACCAGCGACGGAAAAACCAGCCTGCGCTGGACCCGTCTCACGCCTCAACCGGACCCGACACAACCACTCTAGCCAAACGGGGCGCGGAATCACCGTGCCCAACTCAGGGAGCGACGGCTATGGCCACGACTCATGAAACGATCGGATTCGTCGGCGTCGGACGCATGGGCGCGAATATGGCGCGCCGCCTGAAAGATTTCGGCTTTCCGCTCTCGGCCGTCTATGACCGGCAGACCTCCGTCGCCGCTGCCTTGGCGAAAGAACTCGGCTGTCAGGTTGCGGCTGATCCGGCCGCGGTCGCCGAGGCCTCACAAACCGTCATCACCGTCGTCACCGACGATGCGGCGATGAATCAGATCTTTGCCGTAGATGACCCCACCAGTCTCCTGGCTCACGCGAATAACCGGCTCTTCATCAATTGCGCGACCGTGTCCCCGTCCATCCATCGGGTCGTGGAACAGCGGGTCGCGGCTCTCGGCGGCGCCTCGCTGGAAGCCTGCATGGCCAGCAGTATTCCACAGGCACGCCAGGGCACGCTCTATTTGATGTGCGGAGGACGGCGCATGGCGTTCGAACGGGCCAAGCCTATGCTGGAGACGCTGGGGAAAACCGTCCGCTACGTCGGGGCAAGCGGGACCGCGGCGGAGGTCAAAGCACTCGTGAATATGGTGATGAACTGCAATACGGCTGCGCTGGCGGAAGGGCTGGGATTAGGCCAGGCCCTCGGCCTGGATCTGACGATGCTCCGCGAGGTCTTCAGTCAGACGGGCGCGAATTCGCGTGTGCTGGAGACCGACGGCGAGGATATGCAGCAGCGCGCCCATGATTGTTATTTTTCGGCGGCCCACGCCGCGAAGGATTCAGGGATCGCCGTGGCGCTGGGACGAGCGGCCGGCCTGTCGCTCCCGGTGGCTGAGGCCGCGCTGGCGCAATATCAGCGGCTGGTGGCCAGCGGCAAAGGCGAGCTGGATAAGTCGGCCATCGCCGAACTCACCTTCAAAGACCGGCTGGATGGATAGAGTACGATCCGGATCGGCCGGGTTAGGACGCCATTCCGGACTTCGCGTCGAACGCCGTTAACACGTCGCGGACTTTCGACGCCAGTATGGATGGAGAATAGGGCTTCTTCAGCATCCTCCCGCCCATCACCCCATGGAAATTCTCGTACGACACCAGGCCCGACACGAACAACACCGGCAGCTCCGGCCGTTGAATGCGCAGGAGCTGAGCCAACTGAGGACCGGACATCTTCGGCATCACGATATCCGCCACCAGAATCGATACCTGATCGCAATTTTCATCGAACAGCGCCAGCGCTTGTTCGCCATTATCAGCATAGAGCACCCGATAGCCATGGAGCTCTAACATCTGGCCGGTCACATGGCACACGGCGGGATCGTCATCCACCACCAGGACCGTTCCCTGATTGTTAGCTTCTCCTGTCGGAACCGGTCGCATGAAATTCGAACCGTCCATGGCATCTCCTTGAGCAAACCGATCCAGATGTACCATGGAAGCCGATTGGCACCAAGGAAGAGATGGGTTTTGAACGATACGTAGTACAGGCTAGGTCAAACCGGCAATCGCCCGCCAGAGGCCGATCACCAGCCAGAGGACCAAAACGACGAGACCCAACAGCAGCAACACCGTCCCGCCGATGAGCCCGACGACATAGGCCCAGTCGCCGTGCGTGACCCTGGCCGATTGCGTGGCTGCCTGGCGCAGGAGTTCCGCATTGCGACTGTTGCTGCGAAACCAGACGGAGAAGAGATCGCCGATGATCGGAATCGCCCCGATCACCCCGTTCATCAACAGATTCACGCTCATCCGGGTGATGATGATACGCGGAATCTGCAGACGCGCTGCCAATCCCAGAATGATCGTCCCCATCAAACCGGCCAACACATCGCCGACTCCGGGAATGAGCCCGATCAGCGGATCGAGACCGAGATAGAGTGAGGTTCCCGGAATTTTGACCGTCTTATCCAGGATATTGGCCAGCAGTTCAACCGTCGTCAGCAACGCCTGACGCTGGGCATCCGGCTCAGATGAATCCTGCGAGGGAAACGACGAAGGATTAGTCACAGCGCTGTCTCACGGCATGCTCTTTCAGCCAGCAGCGATCCATCACCACGGCAAGCCCGGCCTCTCGTGCGAGTTGAGCCGCCGCTTCGTTGACCACTCCCTCCTGCATCCAGACAGCTTTCGCCCCACGGGCGATGGCGTGCTGCACGATCGGCAGCACGTCTTCCGACTTTCGAAAGATATCGACCAGATCGATAGAACCGGGCACGACGGTGAGCGAAGGATAGGCCTGCTCACCGATCACGGTCTGTTCATTGGGATTCACCGGAATCACTCGATAGCCCCGGGCCTTCATGTAGGCGGCGACATGATTGGATGCGCGTGCCGGATTCGAGGACGCGCCGATGACGGCAATGGTCCGGCACTCTTCCAGGATCTTCTGAATGATGTTCGCTTCCGATGGCGTCATGGCCCCCACCCTACCATGAGCGCCGGTCCCCGGAAAACGGGTGAAATGATCGGCCCGATATCGACCTGCGAAGGGAAATGCATCTCTACGGGATTACGCTCGAGAGCACGTCGTATTAGTCATGCAGACTGAAGAACGCGCGAATCTGCTCTGCCGGCACACAACCGGCGAGCACATCTCCCTGCGGCGAGACTCTCAAGGGAACTCCGGCCTGGCCGGTCCCGTGCCGGGCTTCTTCCCGGTGCGCCAAGGAAGACCGTCCCTAGGTCTGTCGAAGAACTCGATCGAGGGTGAGTCTCAACACAGGCAGTGTCACCGGCTTGGTCACGACGGCATCCATGCCCGCTTCCTTGCAGAGCTGCTCGTCTTCCGGAGAAACATGCCCGGTCAACGCGATGATCGGTACACGCGGCGCTCCCCCCTGCTCGCGTTGCCGGATGGTCCGCGTGGCCTCGTACCCGTTCATCTCGGGCATCTCGCAGTCCATCAGCACCACGCTATAGGTTGTACGCGCGAGGGCCTCCACCGCCTCTCGCCCGTTTCGCGCCACCTCGACCTCATAGCCCAGCTTCTGTAAGAACTTGCACGCCACGACCTGGTTGATCTCGTTGTCATCCGCCACCAGAATTTTCGTCGGACCGCTGTGGCTCGCTAGAGGTTCAAGAGCCTCTCCAACGACTGTCCCGACAACCTCCCGCTGGATGGCCGGCAACAGCAATGTGGTATAGCTGAACTCCGTCCCCTTCCCGAACGTGCTGCGAACAGAAATCTCTCCGCCCATCAACTCTACCAATTGACGGCAAATCATCAAGCCAAGCCCCGTCCCTCCGAATTTTCTCGCAGTCGACGCCTCCGCCTGTGAGTAGGCCTGGAACAACCTGCCCTGCTGCTCCTTCTTCATTCCAATGCCCGTATCCGTAATGCTCCAGCCCAGTAGAATGCTATCCGGAAGGTGGGCAGGCGCGTGGCGCCGCGTCACGCACACTGTCACGCTTCCGGTTTCCGTAAATTTAATCGCATTGCCCACAAGGTTGAATAAGATTTGACGCAGGCGGACCGGGTCGCCCCGCAGACTGCCGGGCACATCCGGCGCGATCTGAACGGTCAACGCGAGCCCTTTTTTCCGGGCCGGCTCAGACACGAGTGTCAGGACGTCATCGATGAGCGGACGAAGATGGACGTCCGCTGTCTCCAATGTCATTTTGCCTGCTTCGATCTTCGAAAAGTCGAGGATATCATTCACAAGCGCCAAGAGCGCTTCGGCAGACCGATGCATCGTTTGAATCAGCTGGCGTTGCGCATCAGTCAAGGACGTATCCTGGAGAAGTTGCGTGCAACCCAGCACGCCGTTCATCGGCGTCCGGAGCTCATGACTCATGGTCGCGAGGAAGATGCCTTTCGCCCTGGCCGATTCTTCGGCTGCTTCCTTGGCACGACGCAGTTCCACATCTGCCGTGATATCGATCCCGTATGCGCGGACCTGGTCCAGTTCGCCCAACGGAAAGAATGACCAGGCCAGAATCCGATCGCAGACGGCGTGTTCAATCTGGCCTGTCGGCTGCCTGGTCCTGAGACAACCAGATAGAATTTCGGACAGATTCTCCGGCAACAGCGCGTCGGTTACGCCCTGAAGTCCCCCGCATTGAGTCATCAGTTCGACCATGGCCGTATTGGCAAAGAGCATGACACCGCTGGCATCGAATTCCACGATAGGGTTGGGAGCATCCTCGGCCAGGTGGGCCACGCGCTGCACATCGCGTTGCGCCTCGATCGCATCCGTCAGGTCGCGAATCACAATCACGGCTCCAATCCGTTCCCCTCCGCGCATACGCGGCCAGAATGACGTCGAGAGTTCACACTCCTGGCCGTCTCCACGCCTCCAGCGATGCGACACCAGTTGAGCGACTTCACCGGTCTTCATCAACTGCTCCAGGGGGCAGGCCTCCCGGCCGCTCGGATCCAGGTGCACACAACCAACCAGATCGTGAAACGCCATGCCGATCACATCACGCCTGCGGCCCACGAGTTGATCGGCCATTGGATTGAGAGAGAGGATTCGCCCGACCCGGTCCGTAACAAAGAGACTATCCCCTGAAGACTCCAGCAGTACGAAGGCATCCTCCCTCGTCGGCAACCAGGTCAGGTCTCCCTGGGGAGCAGGATCCGGTAGAGGTTGAGGCCACGCGCTCATGCTGCCACCTGACGAAGAATGCATTTCACATTAATCCTTTCAACTCGAGCGTCCCGAATATGAGGAATGATCCTTCCCCCCTCGGGCTCTCCGGCCAGATCCACTGCCATCACGGGGGTGCGTGACTGTCCACGGACATCACGGCACTGGCACAGGACGGGCAGATGCGCTTTGACGGGCGTAATCGATCCGACCATTTCAGGCTCGGTATCGATCATTATTTCGACAATGTCCGACCGGTGCAACGCATCACGTTCCGTTTCATGCCTGACCCTGAATCTATGACAGAGAAATGGCGTGTAAAGCCAAGATCGATCAACTCCGACAAGGTACATACCCGCCTTCGACGAGGCGAGAGAGGTCTTCCGGTCAGCCAAGACACTATCTCCTGGTGCAACTAAGGGCATTCGGCCCTACTCTATCGGCGCGAAACCGCGCCCCCTTGAGTTATCGACAAGACGCAACTGGCCGGTTGCTGTTCATTACGGTCCGTTTCCCCCAACTCAGGCAGGATTATCCATTTACGCCGTTTTGGAAGTTCCCTATCATGCATGTGTCCACGGGACGAGATTTACCCGGACGCCTTCATGGATCAAACAGAGGACACTCAATGAGCTTCTTTCTGAGCGGTGAGCGAGTGACCGTCGATTACCGCCTGCGGGGCACGGAGACTTCCACTCGGGCCATCGCCGACCGCCTGTGCGTTGACCAGACTATCGAAGCGCCCCGAGAGCTGCTGGAGCAATGCGACATCCCGCAGGGGCTGATCGGGACAGTTGAAGAGTTTGTCCACCATCGTGACGGCCACGCGACAACGCTCATCAGCTTTCCGATTGAACTGCTCGGCCACTCGTTTCCTTATGCTCTCCATACGGTCTTCGGGACCGCCAGCCTCTCCCGAGGCATTCGCGTTCAGGAACTCCATATCTCGAATCAACTGCCTGATGGCTGGCCTGGCCCCCGCCATGGCATAGCAGGGCTTCGCAAGCTGGCGGGGATATACCACCGCCCGCTTGTCTGCGCTGTGCTGAAACCACTGGGACTCTCTCCTGAAGCACTCGCAGCGCTCGCCCGTCACTTCGCTCTTGGTGGCGTGGACATGATCAAAGAAGATCAGGGGCTCGGCGACCACCGGTTTTGCCCGTTCAAACAGCGGGTCCCGCGCTGTGTGGAGGCCATACGCTCTGCTGCGCAATCGACCGGGCGACGCTGTCTCTATATGCCCCATATCATGGGGGCCCCACGACAGATTCCTGAGCTCGTGCAATACGCTATGCAAGCCGGGGCAGACGGATTGCTGCTTTCCCCTGGGCTCATCGGATACTCAACCCTTCACGAGATTGCGTCCGATCCTGACGTCGGAATTCCCATTCTTTCTCATCCGGCTTGCCTCGGCACCTATGCCGCCGATCCGGACAGTGGACTCGCTCCACGCGTGCTGTATGCGCAATTTCCCCGGCTCGCGGGCGCGGATGTCAGCATATTCCCGACCTATGGATTGAATTTTCCACTGACTCAAGCAGACTGTCGGGACATCGGCTCAGCCTGCACACAGCCATGGGGCGGCATGAAGCCGATATTCCCGACGGCCGCAGGCCGCATGGGGGAGCACCGCATCGCCGAGATGCTGGCGATGGCCGGACGGGATGTCATCTTCATTCTTGGAAGCCAGGTCCGCCTCGATCCCGTCGGCGTGAGCGGCGCCAGCCAACGATTCATGGCTACGCTCGAACACCTGGCTCGCTAATCCCTTTCGCCAGGCCCAACTCCATTGTTCGTGGTTGCTCCCGGTTACCGCGACGACCCTTCTGCTATACTTTGCACTGTCGGGAGCAACAGCATCACAGCGTTTCCCCCGACATTTGAGAAAGGCAAACCACCTGAGAGGGTGGGACGCAAAGCCAAGGGACCTAAGCAGGGACAAATGATGTTCCAGGGTCAGCCTAGCCGCCACAACGCAGTCCTCCTTGAGCGCCGCTGGCGTGCCTGGTTTCTCCCGGAACTGTCATCCCTGAATGGGCCCGAAGTACATCATCTCGGAGCGGGACTGGGAGGTGCTTTATGATGTCTGCAATCGACACAGCCTTATCAGGCATGACGGCCTTCGCTAAGAAACTCGATGTCTCCGCCAATAATGTGGCCAACTTGAATACCGACGGGTTCCATAAATCGAGAGTTGAGTCCGTCGAGGTAGGAACAGGTGGGGTCTTGCCGGTTATCCAAAAGGATGATTCCGCCGGTCCGTCCGTCCTGAAAGACCCCGGCTATGGTGCTGCCCAAGTCGAATTATCCAATGTCGACCTCGGGGAAGAAGTCGTGAGTCAGATCCTGGCCCAGCGAGGGTTCGAAGCCAATCTCAGGACTCTGAAGACCGCCGACGATATGTTGGGCAGCATCATCGACACGAAACGGTAGGTCGCTGATCCGGTCACTCCCTTTCTGCAGAAGCGGCGACATAGCATTCCCGCCTGACAGTATGTTATGTCGAAGACATGACCGCGCCCCGAGTCCTGTTATTGATTCCCCCGCTTACCCAGCTCAATACGCCCTACCCGTCCACTGCCTATCTCACGGGATTTCTGCAGTCTCGCGGGATCACCTGTGACCAGGCAGATCTTGGCATTGAAATGGTGTTGCGCCTGTTCAGTCCCGATGGACTTCGAACCGTCTTCCGGCTCGTGCGTAAACAGGGGGACGCCGTCCCCCAGCCGGCACTCGACATGCTGGAGAACGAACAGGCCTACCTGACGACGATCGATCTTGTGGTGACCTTTCTTCAAGGCAAAACTCCGGAGACAGCCACGCAGCTCATCCATCCGGGATTCCTGCCGCGAGGTCCGCGGTTCATCGGCAAGACTAAGTTTGCAAAATCCGTCTCGATCAGTGATCGAGCGAAGCATTGGGCGACGCTGTATCTCGAAGACCTCGCAGATTTAGTTCAAGCCACCGTCAGCCCATCCTTCGCCCTCAGCCGTTATGCGGAACATCTCGCCCACTCTGCGTCCTCGTTCGATCGCATGGCCTCGGCTCTCGCCGGGCCACTCAGCCTGACGGATGAATACTTACTCGATGTCCTTTGGCCGCACTTCGACCGGATCAATCCGACATTGGTCGGTCTGTCAGTTCCCTTCCCCGGCAATCTCTATGGAGCTTTTCGCCTGGCACAAGCCATTAAGCAACGTCGGCCGGCGCTCCCCATCGTGCTTGGCGGCGGCTATGCCAATACCGAATTGCGCCGTCTCAGCGATCCTCGCGTCTTCGACTATGTCGACTTCATTGCGCTGGATGACGGCGAACGGCCCATCCTCTCGCTCATCGAACATCTACAAGGTACGCGGCCACGAACAGCCCTCTGCCGCACGTTTTACCGAGAGAACCATCGCGTACTCTTCGCCGACGATCGCTCAACCCCGAACTTCAGTATGAATGACGTTGGCTGCCCGACATATCGAGGGCTCCCGCTGAACCGGTATCTCACCATCCTTGATAGCACGAACCCGATGCATCGCCTCTGGTCGGAAGGTCACTGGAACAAACTGACCGTCGCGCATGGCTGCTATTGGAAACAGTGCACGTTTTGCGATGTCGGGCTCGACTACATCAGCCGCTATGAGATGACGCCGACGGACCGGCTGATCCAACAGATCGAACAATTGATCGCAGAGACAGGCCGACGGGAATTTCATTTTGTCGATGAGGCGGCGCCGCCCGCAGCGTTGAAAGCGCTGGCCATCGCGCTGATCGAACGAAGCATTAGCATTTCATGGTGGGGCAATATCCGCTTTGAGGAGGCCTTTTCACCTGATCTATGCAAACTGTTGGCCGCCTCCGGGTGCATCGCCGTCACGGCAGGACTGGAAGCGGCCTCGGATCGCCTGCTCGAGAAGATGAAAAAAGGGATCACCGTCGACCAGACGGCACTCGTGGCCTCCGCCTTCAAAGATGCCGGCATCATGATTCATGCGTATCTCATGTACGGGTTCCCCTCGGAAACAATCCAAGAGGCGGTGGATGCCCTTGAGCGCGTGCGGCAACTCTTCGCCGCCGACCTGCTGCAATCCGCGTTCTGGCATCGCTTCACCACCACGGCCCACAGCCCGGTCGGCCTCGATCCTAAGGCCAACGGGCTGCGCATTCTCGGACCAACGTTTGAAGGCTTTGCCGACAATGATCTGATTCACCAGGACCGTGTCGGAAAAACCCCCGCCTGGCTGGGCGAAGGTTTACGTCGATCCATGCTGAACTTTCTCGAAGGGCGGGGATTGACGATGGATGTCCGTCAGTGGTTTGACCATGACGTACCCGAACCGCACGTTCCCAGGAACTGGGTACGGACCCTTCTCCGCAAGCGAAAAGAGGCCGACCATCTGCCGCTGGAACGCCGGCTGGTGTGGCTCGGCGATCGGCCGGTCTTAGAAGGACAAACCCGGCATGTACAACTTACACGGCGGGGACGATCTGCTGATACCGCAATCCCTCTCCCCCAAGCACAGGGGCAGTGGCTTCAGTCAATCATCAAACAGGCGACGCCGCACAAGCACAGGACAGCGCCCTACCCCTGGCTCCGAGACATACAAACCAGTTTTCCTGGCAGCGCCGAAGATTTCGCGGCGTTTATAGAGAGTCCAGACTGGAACAAAGTCCGATCTGCAGGACTCCTGCTGGTCTAGTGACCCACTGCCCCTGTCGCTCATACAACAAAGGGCGGAAGATGCCCGGCACCTCCCGCCCCTTGCACGACTCTCAGCCGCTCGTTACTTATTAGGCTGTGGCGTATATCGCAGATACGGTTTTACAATCTTGAAGCCCTTGGGGAAAAGCGTCTTGGCCTCATCATTGTTCACCGCCGGAGTAATGATACAGTCTTCCCCATCCTTCCAGTTAGCAGGCGTCGCCACCTTGAACTTCGAGGTTAACTGGAGCGAATCAATCACCCGCAATAATTCATCGAAGTTCCGGCCACATGAAGCAGGATAGGTCAATGTTAGCTTCACCTTTTTATCGGGGCCGATAATAAAGACAGAGCGTACGGTCATGTTATCAATGGCATTCGGATGGATCATGTCATAGAGGGTCGCAACCTTTTTATCCGGATCGGCAATGATCGGATAGTTCATGGTCGTGTGCTGCGTCTCATTAATATCGTTGATCCAGCCCTTATGAGAGTCCAGCGGATCAACACTCACCGCGATGACCTTGACTCCCCGCTTTTTGAACTCTGGAGTAAGCTTGGCCACCGTGCCCAATTCCGTGGTACAAACCGGGGTGTAGTCTTTGGGATGAGAGAAGAGAATACCCCACCCTCCACCAAGCCATTCATGAAAATTGATCGTACCCTCCGTCGTCTCAGCCGTGAAATTCGGGGCTTCATCTCCTAAACGTATTGCCATAAAGAACTCCTTTCAATGATCACCCAGGGGGAAAGCCCACGCAAGTGGGCGGAATAATGAACAGTACCTTACTGATTTCCAGCCCCTGAAGGCAAGCCCTCCCATTCGTTGACCGGTCAATCCATCGGCTTACACAGCCTGTCTCCCAGGTGTCAGGCGCTTGATGCCCCCTCAACATCATTCTGACTACCCCTCCCCTTTAGAATTGCCCGCACTCAACCGATAGAGCCCTCAGTAGACCAGGAACATGGCGATGGATAGACCGACACCAGAACAAACACTGAAAATCAGCAACGATCCGATGTATCTACTCCTGCGGGAAGGCTGCATTAAGGAATTCAACGTCAAGAAAGCCTCCGGCGACAAGTGCGACTTGAAAAGTTGCGACTTGCGCGGCCTGGACTTGCGCGGCTTGGATGCAACCGGGATCGATTTCAGCAATTGCTACTTCCGACAATCTGATCTGCGCGGGATCGACTTCAGCCAGTCCAACTTAAGAGGCGCCTCCATCAACGCCTGCAAGATCTCCGGCGTGCTCTTTCCGACTGAACTCTCCGCCTCAGAGATCGAACTCTCACTATTGCAGGGCACCCGCATGCGATACGGGAAATAACTCCTCGTGAGAGTTTTCACCTTCCGGATTGAACCCTTTCGAATTAGATCGTGTTCGCTGCGAACCTTGACTCGCGACGAGTAAACCCTGGTAGTGGAGATCTGAACGTCTGATAGAATGAAACGCCCCGATCAGGAAGCCGCGACAGAATCGTTTGGCAAGCGGTGCGTCTGAGAGATGCCGCCGGCAGGCTCAAAGAGTCGGGGAGCGTATCACATTTCACGGGCAAGAAGATGCCGGGGTCGAATGGGAAGAAACCATCGCACAGCTCTGATGACGCCGAGTCACGACCTTGCATCCCCGCGCAATCGATCAGGGTGCCGCGGTGACTGACAGTCGGCTACGAACCTGTTCATGATCTGATGCCGTCAGGTCAACGTCGAGCAGGAAGACACGTTCATCGGACAGCTTCCCCTCGCCAGTCACGTGCTCGCGAACCCGGTCGGCCCGCTGTCGGGCCAGACTCCGCAGCCCCTCTTCATCCAAGAGTGTCGCTGCGGCTAACATCTGCTTCATCTCTTCATACGTCGGCGGCTTAGACGGCACATCGGTCTTGGATGCCGGAGTGGCCGGTGCCGTCTTTTTCTGGTGCTCATCGTGGAGATCTTTGATCAGCCGCTGTTCTTCTTCAGCTGGAATGGTTTCCTCGCTTGCTGCAGGTTTGCCTCTCTCAGTTCGCCATCTTGCCTGAACTGCTGCCATGAGTTTCTGGAGCCTCAGCGCCTGTCTATCGCGCACTGGATCAGCCGTACCGGCAATGTCCAGCCGAAGGCTTGGGCGTTCTTCCAGAGCTTTCATCAACGCATCCAGCTTTTTGATCTCAGAAGTAGAAATCGTAGCGGCTCCAGGGGCGAATTCAATGAATTGCAACTCCTCCCCGTCCCCTCCTCCCGGAATGAGCTTGCCCATGAGAGAAAACGGCGAAGCGGCGACTTTTCCGAGAATGTTCAGCAATGTCGAAATGACCGCTTTCCCGTATTTGAAATCAGGATCTTTGAGATCGCCGCGAATCGGCAGATCAATATCGATCCGGCCGTTCCGGTCTTTTAACAAGGCGACAATAAACGGAACCGGAAGTGACGTTGCGTCGGGACTATTAGTCTTCTCACCAAATGTCAGCTGGTCGATGGCCACTCTATTTTCAGCCGCCAGTTCCTGTTTGGCCACTTTGTAAGCAAGGTCGAACGACAGTTTGCCTTTGGCAATCGGATACCCGGCATATTTCCCTGCGTACGGGCCTACGGCCAGCAGATCAATGTTATCGAATTTCACCACGACATCCGAATAGGCCTCCTCGCTGAAGGGATTGATCTTGCCGGTAATCTGCATCGGCGCCACCCGATTGACTTTTCCGGTCAAAGCCACTTCGGCCTTTGCGAGCTCCTTCGAGGATAAGCCTTTGATGGTTCCTGTCAACTCGGTGATCCCCATGTTGACCGAAGGCTGAATGGAGAGATCACGGAATGTCATGGAGGCCTTGGTGAATTTAACGATATCGATCACCGCCGTCAGCCCGGGCTTGGCTTTCGCGGGAACTGACGGAGCAGCTTGTTGTTCTGCCGGGAGCGCTGACTCCACCGGCTTGGCTTTGGCGATCTGAGACAGATTCAACGTCCCATCGGATTGCACCACCATCGACAAGGCCGGTTCCTGCAACACAACGTCACCGATTTTTACTGAAGTCGGATCGATTCCCAAGACCACACGATTGAGCCCGAGACTCTTCCAGGAAAGGATGTCATCAAAGTCTTTCCGGTCAGTGATCGCCAGTCGATTAAACGCAAGGTTGCCCTCGAATGTCAGGAGCGGCTTGTTCCCGTGGTCTTTAGAGAAATGCAGCTTCCCGGTGAGGTCCAATGCCCCATCGCGGATATCTACATCGACGAAAGGATCGGCATAGGGTTGGAATGGTCGAAAGCCGATCTCTTTTAAATTCAGATCCAGATCAGCCGCCAATGGCTCCACGTTCACCGTCCCCTTTGCGGCCACCTTCCCGGTCTGGTTCAACTTCATGGCGAGATCAAATTGAAGCGGATCTTTCAGAGGGAGCCTGACCCCTTTCACCGTCAGATTCATCCCTTCAACTTCGAGATGACTCTGCCGCTCCAGCGTCCGGTCTTCGAACATCGCGCGATAGTTGTTCAGCGCGATCTCACCGATCTGAACAGTCCACGGTTTTGCAGAATCGGTCGACGTGGCGCCCGGCGCTTTCTTATTCTTCATTGGACCGGAGTCTGATCCGGCTGACGACATGAACAGCTCCTGAAGGTTGATAGATCCGCCGGGGTTGATCCAGGCTTCAAAGCGCGCATCTGCCGAATGCACGCGCGCCACGTCCACCCGCTGCCTGAGCAAATCCAGCGAGATGCCCTCTACCGAAAATGAAGGGACTGAGATCACGGGGTCCTCCGGTCCCTTATCACCAATAGCCAGATTCACCACCGACAGACTCCCCTCACTCACTGTCACGTTCGGTGCCGATCCCTTGAGATCGACATGATAGCGTCCGCCGACAGAAAGCTGACCCTGCCGCACCTCAAACCCGACTCGGTCCTGCACATAGTGATAGAGCGGCTTCAGATGTACCCCGGTCAAAGACAATTTCCCATCAGACTCGACCGGCTCAAGCCCGACACGTCCCTCCCAGGCCAGGGTTTCTCCCTTGCCGACCTCAGCCGTAAACGCATAGGCATTTTCTCCGCCTTGCACTGTGCTGAAGTTTCGAAGAGAGATGTGAATCGGCACAATCGTCATCTCAAACGGCTTGGGCTTCGACTCATCACGGAATTCGACGATACCCCGGTCGATCTTCAGCAGACCAACCTCAAGTGGTTTTCCTGCCCCTGAGCGAACCGGCTCCTTTGATTCCGCAGGAGACGCTCCGCCTGGATCGGAAGGGGGAATAAGCCCCAGAAGATTCATTTTCCCGGCTCGATCGACTTTCATTGAGACGAACGGCATAACGATACGAATTTCGTCGAAGGCATACGATTGGAGCAGGAGCGTCTTTGCCCGAAGATTCACAAAGAATTGTTCGAAGCCAAGGATCGGAGTCTGATCTGTCTCGCGGATCTCCAACCCGTCGATCGTGAGGGAGAGGCTGAAGGGATTGAGGGCGATCTCTCTGACAACCACGGGATGCCGAATCTTCTCGGCAATGGCAGGGACAACATAGTGCTTGGCGATGTACGGCACCCCCAGAAATCCGGCAAGGCTATACAGAAGCAGACCCGAAAGGACTGTGATGGCAAGAGTCCGGAGACGAAATATCCGTGGCATGCTCAATCAATCGTTTGGTGCGCCCGGTTGGAATCGAACCAACGACCCTCAGCTTAGAAGGCTGATGCTCTATCCGACTGAGCTACGGGCGCATTCAAACTTTTCAATAACTTACGTGTACGTTCGAGTAGAGTAAGGAGCAATATCCTCGGCTAGTGTTCCCCTAGTGTTCTCTTGGAGGTATTTGTGAACCTTTTGAGCTGCTTGCGTCAAGTCCCGCTCCTCAATCGCGTTGTATCGCTTCCACATCTTCTCTGACTTATGCCCAACGATCTTCATAGCGGTTGCCGTGTCTACCCCTGCCCTTCGAAGGTTCGTGGAGGCGCAGAAGTCCGACATCGAGCGACTATATTGCTGCCTAGAATGTAACGTTGAGGATGAATAGTATGCTCGACGTTCGCATAAGAAGAGAAGAGTCGATGCTAAGTCCAGAGTGGAAACATGAGGTCGTGACGGAGAGGATTAAACAGCTGGAGTGATAGTGAAGCTGGCGCGAGCGATGCTGGGCTGACAAGAAACAGAGGGGTGCAGTCCAGCAGAAAGTAGCCTGCAGATTTGCGTTTCACGGCGTATAAGTATGACCCTTTAGATCTGCGGTTCAGGCAGGGATATCTTCACAAATGGTGAGGCCAAGTTGATTGCGTATCGTTTGAAGGTCATAGGTGGAAGAGGCCCTGATGTGAACGATTTTGATTCCGGCTTGGTTAAGGACGTCGTCAACAAAGGCGTCACGCCTTTGTCGGTCTTCTCGTTGATGAGACCGGTCGTCTAACTCAATCGCCATGTATGGCATGAGCGAAGTGGAATCCACGAGAACAAAATCTATTCTTTTCAGGTTGATCCGATTGTTAAAAGCTCTAGTGGCATTAAGATCGTTGGATTCCGGCTGGATCAGAGTCCATAAGGGAAGTTGTGGGAAAATAGTATATTGCTTCCCGACTGCGACCTGTAAAGCTCGGAAAAACTTCGTCTCTGCGGCAGTGAGAATCGGTCGTTGAGTAAGTGTTACACCTACAGGAAGAGCGGCGGTCCGGTCCGGCTGGCGACGAGAAAGCAGATTGAGGTATCGCGTAGCGAGATAAATGAGCAGAGCCAGGATCATCAACCAAAAGAACGGATTTATATTTGATGCCAGGGCCTGCGCGGGATTAAGCATATGTGTAAGCGGAGAGCGTGTGCCGAAGAATTCGATATGTAGGGAGATCCTATCTTAAGGAGATATGTTGTCTTCAGAAATCTGTTATTTCACCGCGTCAAAATGAAATGCCTGTGCGCCACATTCCTTGCGCTGAATGACCGTGGGATGGGGTGATCAGGAAAGTTGTGCCTCCAGTCTAGCGGTCAGATCCATAGGGCCGTTTCAGCAGCGCAAACGGTGTGTCGGGATTGTAGCGGTTGGCGGGATTCAGCGGATTGTCCGGCGCATACCGACTGGCCGGATTGAAGATACAGCCCTCAGGACCTCCCGGGAGCACTCAGCACTATGCTTCGGCATCGGCGGCGTGGTGGGGCCGGAATCTCAGAGGCAAGGATGCGTGAGGCGACAAAACAGACGGTGAAGTCTTCCGATTAAGTAGCTGTCCCCTTTTCATCACCCTCAGTATTCAGCACTGAGGCTCACCATCGGGAGAGTCGAGAAACGGAAACTCAGATGCGGGCAAAGCAGGAGGCTGCGTGACAAATGGGACGGCATCAAGTGACGTAGCCTGCCTCCTGTTCTTCCCTCTACTCTAGCGAAGCGATCGATACACATCACGCCGGTGGCGCACATAGTGCACCGTAATCTGTTCGGCCTCGCGATCGACTTCATAGACGACCCGATAGTCGCCCACACGCAGACGATACAATCGTTCGGCACCTTGCAGCTTCGTGGATTGCGGGGGAGTTGGATTGGCCGGCAAGCGGTCGATCCGGTCAAGAAGGCGAGAAACCATCGCACGCGGAATCGACTGAAGGTCTTTCTCGACAGAGGGCTTGAAGCCGAGGCTATACGAGGCCACGTTTCTGAAGCCGCTTTCTCATGTCATCGGCGCTCACGGCTTTTTCTGGCCGTCGCTCAGCCACGACCGCAAGGTCGTGCAGATCCTCCATCAGACGCGAGTAGCGCTTTAGCGATAGCACCACCCCGGTTCGCTTTCCTTGACGGTCAGTCACATACCGCGGACGAGGTGAGGTTGCCTTTGCCGATCGTTTAGCCAACATGGCCATCTTATAACTCACTTGGGGAAAGGTTGTCGAGAAGCGCCCTACCCCCCCCCGTAAGGAAGCGCGCAGGCAGCGCTGGCCAGGGCCAGGGTCAGTCAGCGGAGGAGCGGCTCGGCACTCAGGACTCATGGATTGTTCTTCCGGGTGGTCACCGCGAGCAGTTGAGCGGGGCGAAGGGGGGTTTGGGATTGTAGCGATTGGCGGGATTCAGCGGATTGTCCGGCGCATACTGACTGGCTGGATTGAAGATATTATTGTCGCGCTCGTATTGTTCGAGGAAGTTTTGCTCGGAAAAAGAGGGAGCGACATCGAGGAGCAAGGCCAGCAGAACCAGGCCGGTTCGCCTCCGATATCTAGGTGCCGGTCATGAGCTCAGCTTCCAGGGGATGATCCTTTTTAAAACGGCTCACACCCAGCACGCTGAAGCCCAGCACATGCCCCTCCTCATCCACCCGTTCCATCACCGCATCGTGAGCCGTGGCCCGCATGAATCCCGGCGCCTCACGGAACTGGACTTCAAGGTAGTCCGCTTCCGGGTCAAACCAGACTTTTAATTTTTCGGCCATACGGTATCTCCTGACTTCAGCCGATCAGTCAAATAGGCCGTCACGACAAAGGCATCATCTGACGGGCACTTTACCACGACGCACAACCATTTCCCACCAACCATCGTTTGGGCGTAAAACTCATAAAACAACTGCACGGTGTCGTCCGAACGGGACATCCGCACTTCTGTCGGGACTTGGAGCGCACGCTCGATCTCTGCTTCCATCCCGGCCATTTCCTGATGCTGAAGGATGTGGGTCACTCGCTCATCGGTCAGCCGGACCGATCGTCCGAAACAGTCACGGATAATCTTCATCGCTTCCCCTGACATGCGCGGTGAAAGAATACCAATCTGATCATCTAAGTCGTGGGCATTCTACACACATTCGACGGAGAGGAAATCCCCCTGTCGCATTTCCTCCTCTTCCAGGTCCGGAATAACCACGAACGGGGTGCTGGCGTTATAGCGGTTGGCCGGGTTAAAGGGATTGTCCGGCGCATACTGACAGGCTGGATTGAAGATATTATTGTCGCGCTCGTACTGCTCGGAGAAGTGTTGCTCAGCAAATGAGGGAGTGACCACGAGGAACAAGGCTGTTAGAATCCGGACCAATATCAAGAGCCTCCAGGCTCAACCGTGACCTGTATCTCTATCCCTAACCAGCACTTCCCCCACGCCCTACAAGCGACGCGCAAGAAAAGACTCCCGGTACCTTTTCTGCTCCCTGCGCCCTCCAAGCGTCGCTCAAGACAAAGAAACCCGGTACGTTTGTGTTATCCGATGCACGGTACAAGATCTGCCCCCCCTAGCTTGGGCTGATCGTCACGGGCTTCGTCAACCGGGTGACGTGACGGCGAGACTTCGGTGGGATCGGGCAACGCCGTCATCCGGCGCGTCGACGGCTCAGTCCTTCAACGAGAACGGCGTGAAGTCCGTATGCCGGTCGTACCAGTCCTCGCGCTCCCGGCGCTTCAACCAGCCGACGATCGCGTAGGTCACCGGCGTGAAGACGATCTCGACGGAGACCTTGAACGCCCAGTTGAAAGCGATGACCTTCAGCATCGTCCCGGGCTGCCAGGTCCCGAGGAAGGCAATCGGATAGAAGAGGGCGCTGTCGACGAGCTGGCCGGCCGCGGTCGAACCGATCGTGCGGGTCCAGAGATGACGCCCCTCGGTCCAGACCTTCATCTTCGCCATGACATAACTGTTCATGAAGTCGCCGCACCAGAAGGCGACCATCGACGCAACCACGACCCGCCACGTGCTCTCGAAGACGACCTCCAGGGCAGGCTGGATCACGGCATTGAAGGGCTCTTCCGGATCCGCCGGTATGTGGATCACGAAGATCCCCATGATGGTCGCGAAGATCATCGCGCTGAAGCCCGCCCAGATGACTTTGCGCGTGCGCGCGTAGCCATAGACCTCGGTCAGCACGTCGCCGAAGATGTAGGAGATCGGGAAGAAGAGGTTCCCGGCGCCGAAGGTCAGGCCGAAGAGGATGCACGTCTTGCCCGGCCCGATCAGGTTCGAGCAGAGCAGGACCGTCACGAAAGCCGCCATGACGAGGTCGTAGTAGCGGTAGTGGCGGGGGTTCGAGACTGGTTCCTGCTCGAGCGGTTCGGCGATGGCGGTCATCTGCGGACCAGATCCCTCTCGGTCGGTGGTTCGATGTACCCCGTGCAGGCGTCGCGCGTGGAAAATGGATCAGCCACTCAGGAAGGAATCGGAAATTGTAAAAGGCCGGTTGGCCCAGGCACGAACGTACCAAAGACCTCGTGAAGGATCAATCCCCGGGCTCTGCCGGAAATCCGGGCTACCTCACGCAGTACGCCATCGACAACGTGGTGTGGGTGGAAAGTGACAGGTGAGCGTGGCGTGGGAGAGAGGCGCCCGTTATCAATGTGGCACCACGATGAATCCCTCTGCAACGTCGCCGTACTTCTTGAATGTGCCCATGACAAGGTGATGGGCCGCAAGGGCACAGAGAGCGGCATCGATCCAATCAATGTTCGTAAGCACTTCCGTTGACACCCCTGCCTTGCGAAGCAACCGGGAACGGTCTGCGCGTTTCTGCTTGGCAGAGAGAATCTTTCCAGCTAGTGCACAAGCCACGGCATGAGGAAACGTCTCAAAACAAATCTGACCGGATACAGATCGTTGTCCATTATAGAGTTGGTAGTCAGGGGCAAAGCAGCGGTAGAGATCCGCCCCCTGGACCATCCATCGATAGAATGGATGTGCCTCCCCCTTCACCTGAGATGGCGTCGCAAAGGTATGGAGGCCTTCGGCGGCAAGCGCTCGCTCACAGGGCCTGGCCCGGCCGGTGAGACTCCATCGGCAGGGAGCATCAATGCCAACCCCCACTCTCCTTGACACCTCCATACAGACGGCCTAGCCTTCGACGTAAACAGCATGTGTGGACGCTTTACCCAAACGGCCTCGCCAGCGATGATCGCCCAAGAGTTTGGCGTCGCGGTCCCTCCCCTGTTCACTGCCCGTTACAACATTGCTCCCTCTCAACCGGTGGCCGCGATCAGGATCGAGCCTGGTACAACCACGCGTCAGCTGGTGCTATTGCGCTGGGGGTTGATTCCGTCCTGGGCCAAAGACCCCAAGATCGGGCATCAGTGCATTAATGCCAAAGCCGAGACCGTGGCGGAGAAACCCTCGTTTCGTGCTGCGTTCAAGGCCCGACGCTGTCTCGTGATTGCGACGGGATTCTATGAGTGGCAGGTTCAGGGACCGAGAAAGCAGCCGATGTGGATCGGTTTAAAGAGTCACCGTCCCTTTGCCTTTGCCGGCCTGTGGGAACAGTGGCATCCCCCGGAAGGCGCGGACATCGAATCCTGTACGATCCTCACGACGGACCCGAACGAGTTGCTGCGACCGATTCACAATCGGATGCCGGTCATTCTGGCCCCCTCGACCTACGACCAGTGGCTCGACCCCACCGTCCATGACGCAGAAACTCTGAAATCTCTGATTCGTCCCTATCCGAGTGAGGAACTCACGGCCTATCCGGTCAGTACGCTCGTCAATAACCCGCGACATGATGCCCCGGACTGTCTTGAGCCTGTCTCGGTTTAGGACTACACTAGGCGCGGTCAATCTGGTGAGGGTCTTCGATGCCGATGAATGTGGATGCTGTCTATACCCCCGATCTCTCGACGCGCTATGCCCTCCCCGTCTTTCTTGGTCGCCTGCCCGCCGGCTTTCCCTCTCCGGCAGACGACTATATCGAGGGCAAGCTTGACTTGAACCGGCACCTCATCAAGCACCCGGCCGCCACGTTCTTTGTGCGCGTGACCGGCGACTCGATGTTGGAGGCCGGGATTCATTCGAGTGACATTCTGATCGTGGATCGTTCCCTGGAAGCCATTGACGGCAACGTGATCGTGGCGGCGCTAGACGGAGAATTGACGGTCAAACGGCTCTATAAGCGGAACAATGTGCTCCGCCTGCTCCCAGCCAACAAGAACTATCAGCCCATCGAGATTCAGGCCCACCAATCCTTTGAGATTTGGGGCGTCGTCACCAACGTCATTCACGCACTCTGAGCGGTCCCATGCCTCCCATCTTTGCCCTGGT
>Ga0209253_10000930_pt1 | contig 25536 bp, 30 predicted proteins | sample FrelakmetBRP12BR_FD_187145 | JGI IMG/M metagenome (GOLD analysis project Ga0209253, IMG submission 187145) | Freshwater lake sediment microbial communities from the University of Notre Dame, USA, for methane emissions studies - BRP12 BR (SPAdes)... | ecosystem: Environmental > Aquatic >...
TTGCCGTCGCTGGTAAGCCCGAGAATCCCGAGACGGACCGTCCCGCCATTCGCTCCGCGAATCTCCACCACCGTGTTTTCCAGGACACCGGGAAACCTCATGTGCCGCTTGTCGAGGACATTGCCGGAAATCCAGGCAAATCGGGATTCCCCCAGCCGGTCGAGAAAACTTTTCTCGGGGATGTCGAACTCATGGTTGCCGAAGGTAATGTAATCGAGCCCCAGGGCGTTCATCACCGCGACGATCTGCTTTCCCGCCAGCCGCTCCCCGTCGACTTTGGCGGTGCCCAGGGCGGAAGGGCTGAAGAGATCGCCGGCCAGCATGGTCAGCGTGTTGGGATTCTCCGCCAGGAGTTCCTTGCGGATGGTGGCCACACGGGCCAACCCCCCTTCCTTGCCGCCGCTCACCGGGGTCAGTTCGTAGATGTCGTTCATCTGGAGGATATTGATGTCCACCATCCCGTCGCCGGTCCGCCCGGGTTGCCCCCCGTCGCGGGAGACGGCCGGCCGGGCCGCGCAGGAAATGAACAGAAGGGCGGGAAGGATGACCGCGTAGCGGAGCAACCGATTCTCCCTCATGATGTCCCCCGTGAAATGATCAACATCATAACCGTGGAATTCACCTGCAAAGAAACCCGCAATCCGGTCACAAGACGGTCACAGGCCGGTTTCTTCCCCGCGTCGCGTCACGGGAGCGGGAAGTGGCACGCCACCTGGTGGGCGGGGCCGGCGGCCGCGAGCCGGGGCGCGGACAAAGGGTCTGTGCAGACGGCGGGACGGCCCCTGGCCTCGAAGACCGGGCAACGGGGGGCGAACCGGCAGCCGGCGGTCGGCCGCTCGAAATCGAAGACCCCCCAGCTGCCAGCCGCCGAGCCGCGGGGATGCCGGAACGCTTCGCCGCTCTGCTTTTCCACGAGGGAGGACCAGAGGATGCGCGTGTACGGGTGGCGGGGGGCGCGGGCAATGCTCCCCGACAGCCCGATCTCCACGATCTTTCCCAGGTACATGACGGCCACCTTGTGGCTCAGGATCTCCACCACGCGCAGGTCGTGCGAGATGAACAGGTAGGACAGGCCGAGACGTTTCTGGAGATCCAGGAGAAGATGGACGACCTGGGCCTGAATGGAGACGTCGAGGGCGCTCGTCGGCTCGTCCGCCACGAGGAACCGCGCCCCGACGGCGAGCGCGCGGGCGATCCCCACCCTCCGCTTCTCGCCACCCGAAAGCTCATCGGGGAAACTCGGGAGCTTGCTTCCCTTCAGGTTCACCTGTTCGAGGAGTTCGGCGGTTTTCCGTGCCACCTCCGCATCCGTCAGCCGGTGGTGCAGGCGGATCGCCTCGGACAGGATGTCCCGGACCCGCATCTTCGGGTTCAAGGCCGCATCGAGATCCTGGAAGATCATCTGCATCCGGCTCCGCAGCGCCCGGAGTTCGTCCGGGTGCAGGGCGGTGATCTCCTTCCCCTCGAAGAGGATGCTCCCCGATGTGGCCGGAGTGAGCCCCAGGATGGTCCGTCCCACGGTCGTCTTCCCGCAGCCGGATTCCCCCACGAGCCCCAGGATCTCCTTCTCCTTGATGTAGAAGCTCACGTCGTCCACGGCCGGGATGAGCCGCTCCTCTCCCGAAAGCGGCGAGAACCATCCCCGGCGCTGGAAGAAATATTTCTTCAGACGGCTTACCTCCAGGATCGTCCCGGGCATCGCGCGCCTCTCAACCCCCTCCATATAACCAGCAGCGGACCGCGTGTCCGGGGGTGATTTCCGACAGGGGGGGCAGGAGCGATGTGCATTCCTTTTCGACCGCGGCGGTCACCCGGACGCAGCGTCCAAAAAAACGGCACCCGTTCGGGACATGAATCGTATCCGGCACGTCCCCCGGGATCGCTTGGGGGGGCTCCTTTCCCCGGATGTGCCGTTCATCGGGGACCGATGCCAGAAGCGCGGCGGTATACGGGTGGCAGGACTCCGTCCCCGCCGCCAGGACTTCCCGCGCCGGGCCGGTCTCCACCACCATCCCGCCGTACATCACGGCGACGCTGTCGGAGAGGCGGCGGATGACGCCGATGTCGTGGCTGATGAGCATCGTCGTGATCCCGAGGTCCGCCTTCAGTTCGGCGAGCAGGTCCGCGATCCTCGACTGGATGGTGGCATCGAGCCCCGTCGTGGGCTCGTCCGCGATCAGGAACGACGGCTCGCAGGAGAGCGCCATCGCGACCATCGCCCGCTGGCACATCCCGCCCGAAAGCCCCCGCGGATAATTGTCGTACCGGAGCCTCGGGGAATCCATCCTGACCCGCTCGAGCCAGTGGAGGGCGCGCTCCCTGCTTTCCGCCCCGCCCTTGCAGGGCGTGTGAAGCCGGATCGCCTCCGTGATCTGCCGTCCCACGGAGAGGTACGGATTCAGCGACGACTTGGGATTCTGGAAGATCATCGCGACCGCCTTGCCGCGGACCCTGGCCATCAGGCGTTCGACGTTCTTCTGCCACCCGACGACGTCCTTGCGCACCTCCACGACCCTGCCGTCCGCTTCGACGCGTTCCACGTAGTCGTCAAGATCCTGGAGCAGGTTCTTCTGGATGCCGTCGGTCTTGAGCCCGATCCGGCCGGCAATGACGCCCGGGGCGGCCCCGACGAGCCCCATGACGGAAAGCGCCATGACGCTTTTCCCGCTGCCGCTTTCCCCCACGACACCGAGCGTCTCTCCCTTCCGGATCTCGAGGCTCACGCCGTCCACCGAGCGGATGAAGGCCTGGCGGCCTCTGGAATGGAAATACGTCTTCAGGTTTTCGATTTTCAGGAGGGGTGGGAGGCTCAATGGATCGCCTTCCGCTCGAGCAGGTTGTTGAGCCCGTCCCCGAGGAGGTGGAACCCCAGGATGGCGAGAAGGATCGCCAGCGCCGGGACGGTGGACGGCCAGAAGTTTCCCTGGAGGAAGTAGTTCGCGCCCGACTGGACCATGTTCCCCCACGAGGGCGTCGGCTCCTGTACGCCGAATCCCAGGTAGCTCATGCTCGTTTCCATGAGGATGGCCTCGCCCATGCCCAACGTCGCCCGGATGATGAGCGACGCCCGGCAATGGTGCCACAGGATGTGCTTGAGGACGATGGTGCGCCGCGGCAGACCCAGTCCTTCGGCTGCCTCAATGAAATTTTTCTCTCTCAAGAACCGGATCTTGACCTTGACGAGCGAAACGGTCGCCGGGACGTTCGCAAGCCCCACGACGACCATGATGTAGTAGATGTCCGGCTTGAACGCGGCGACGACCAGGAGGATGAGCACCAGGCGCGGGAACGAGTCCACCAGGTTGGAAAACCAGGTGATGACCGTATCGGCCCGCCCCGGGCGATACCCCGCCAGCACGCCCAGGGCCGTGCCGGGCACGATCGCGACGGCGATGGCCAACAGACCCGGAAGGAAGTAGGCCTGGATCCCCAGGATCAGGCGCGCGAAGATGTCCCGGCCCATGAAATCGGTCCCCAGGAGGTGGCCGACCGTCCCCGGCGGGGCGAGCAGGAGGCCGAGGTCCGACGCCTCCGGGTCGTACGGCAGGAGGCGGAACACCCCGGCGAGATAGGAGGCCACGACGAGGACGACGATCAGCAGGCCGTACCCGACAAAGAGGAGGTCGACGGCGTCCGTTTTCCGGAAGAAGCGGAGGCCGGAGGGGCCGCCGGCCTCCTCCGGCGCCTGGACGTATCGCTTCTTCAAGCAGCGCGCCTTTCGGCCGTCTCCCGCGACGCCCCGGGGTTGACCGCGATGTAGACGAACCGTTGAAGGAGGCTTCCCGTCCGCACGAAGACGGCCGCCAGGACCGCGATCCCCATGATGACGGGAAAGTCCCGGTCCAGCGCCGCCTGCCAGACCATCCTCCCCATCCCGGGCCAGTTGAACACCTGTTCGACGATCACGGCGCCGCCGAGGAGAAAAGGGATCTTCGACGCCACGATCTCCGTGACCGGGATCAGAAAGCCCTCCTTGAACGCGTGCTTCCAGACCGAGGCCCCCTTGGCGCGCGCGGTCCGGACGTAATCCTCGGACAGGACGCGCCCCATCTCCTCCCGGAGGTGGCGGATGACCTCGCCGAGCGTGCCGTTGCCCAGGCCCAGAACGACGATGGGCAGGAGAAGGTAGAGCCGGTTCGGCCCTTGTCCGGTGCCCGGGGACCCCAGCGCCAGGGGAAACAGCCCGAAGGTGTGCAGAAAGAGATAGATCACGACGTATCCGAACCAGAAGACGGGGAGGGCGGACATCACGTACGCGGCCATCGTCAGCGGAAAGGAGACCCGGTTCACGCCGCGCACCGCGGCGTACAGGGCGATGGGGACGGCGACCAGGAGCGTGACGGCCATGGACCCCAGGGTGAGGAGGAGCGTGTTGAGGCCCACCCGGGAGATCTCTTCGAGAACGGGCAGTCCCGTGCGGATGGAGGCGCCGAAATTCCCCCGGAGCATCCCCGCAAGCCACGAGAGATACCGGGCGTGCCACTCCTTCGGCGCGCCCATCGCTTCGTGGACGCCCTGCCCGGGGACGCCCGCGGACATCTGTCCTTCGAGCAGGAGGCTGAACGGGTCCCCCGGCGCCAGGTACAGGATGGCGAAGACGACCACGCTCACCCCCAGGAGGAGGAGCGCGGTCACGGCGACCTCCCGGGCCAGGACCCGGGCGACCCGCGGGACGCCTTTAAGGCTCAATGAACCACTCGTCCGCGTACGAGAAGAACTTGTACGGGTGGATGGCCACATGCCGGATCTTCCTGTGGTACGCCGTGTAGTTCGTCAGCGTCCAGAGGAAGGTGTACGGGGTCTCCTCGGCGAGGACCGCGTGGAGCTTCCGGTTGATCGTCCGGCGCTTCTCGTGGTCCAGGGTCAGCTTGCCCTCCATGAGGAGGCTGTCCACCTCCGGGTTCGAGTAGCCGCCGAAGTTGTTCCTCCATGGGCCGATCTCGGCGGTGAGGAACAGGGACGAGATGTCCGCGGAATCGTCGAAGACCCAGGTGGCGAAAATAATATCGAAATCGTGCTCGAAGAAGACGTCCTCCTTCCACGCCTGCCATTCCTCGAACTCCACCTTGATGTCGACGCCCACGCCCTTGAGGTAGTTCCGGAAGGCGAGCACGACGCGCTTGACGGCCTCGCTCTCCTTCTCGATCGGAACCTTGAGCGTCAATGCGAGCTTCTTCCCGGCCTTCTGCAGGATCCCGTCCGGCCCCGGCGAAAAGCCCGCCTCCTTGAGAAGCGCGGAGGCCGCCTGGGGGTCGTAGGGCAGGGGCGCCACGTCGAGGTTGTAGGCCCAGCTCCCGGGAGCGAAGGGACCGGAGATGATCGTCCCCTGTCCGTTAAAGAAGGAGTCGAGCATCTCCTGGCGGTTGAGCGCGTACGTGAACGCCTTCCGGACGCGCCGGTCGGCGAGAAGCGGGTTGCGCAGGTTGTACCCGAAGAAGGAGTACGACAGGGCGTTGTACGGCTGGAGGACGAAGCGCTTGTCCCCCTGGATCTCGGGCAGGTACCGCGGGTTCACGAGCACGATCATGTCGATGGCGTTGAACATGAGTGCCTGCGTCAGGATGTTCTGGTCGGCGAAGGGCTTGGCGACGATCGTGTCGAGGTGGGGACGGCCCTTGAAGTATGCGTTGTTCGCCGCCAGCGTGATCTCGCCGTCTCCCGAAACGGACTTCAGCTGATACGGCCCGGTCCCGATCGGGCGGCGCACGAACGGGTCTTCCCGCGTGAGATACGCCGGGTTGGACGGCCCGTGCTTCGGGATGATCTTGAAGGTGAACTTGGCCAGGGCGTTCAGAATCGGCCTCTTGAGCGTGAACCGGACGGTGTGGTCGTCGGACTTCTCCACGCTTTCGATGAACTCGTACCGGACTTTCAGGGGGGTGATGGTCTTGGGGTGCATCATCACGTTGTAGGTGAAGACCACGTCGTCCGCCGTGAAGGGCATGGGCGCTTCGCCGGGACGGACGTGCCAGGTCACGTCCTTGCGCAGGGAGAAGACATACGTTCGCCCGTCCTTCGAAACGTCCCAGCGTTCGGCGAGCTCGGGGACGATCTCCTGCTTCTCGTTGATCCCCACCAGGCCGTTGAAGACGAGCTCCGTGATCCGAAGGGACACCATCTCGTTGCTGGTGACGGGGTCCAGGGTCGCCGGACGTCCGTACTCGCCGTAATTTACGGTACCCCCGTCCGGCCGTCCGTCCTTTCTGGGGCCCGCCGCCCAGGCCGAGACGGCGACGGTCATTCCGAATACGAACAACATTGCGACCGATACCCTTTTCATGGCGTTTTCCTCCCTGTGGTACGTTCCACTGCCTATAGAATCCTCACGTCCCCCGGGCTTTTCTGCTCCCGGGAGTAGATCCCCTGAAGGGCTTCCTGGATCTGGCGCACGGCCGGAAAGCTCTTGCTCATCTCGAAATAGATCTCCTGGGCCTCGGAGAATTTCTTGACCCGGTAATATGCCTCGGCGAGGGCGGCCAGCAGCTCGGGGTCGTTCGATTCGACCTTGTTCTTGTTCCCCTTGTCCCGCCCCGCCTCGAGATGGAAGAGGGCCTTCGAATACTCCTTCCGGGCCAGATAGTGACGGCCCAGCGCGAAATGGAGCGCCCGAAACCGCTTCCCCTCCCCCGCCTCGGCAAGGACCGCGGCGCGGCCTGCGATGTCCTGGCAGCCGGCGGCGACCCGGTCGCACGCGAAGAGGATCTCGGCGAGGAGGTCGGGGTCGGCCGGCTGCTTCCGGGAAAAATCGTCCCAGATCCGCTCCGCCTCGCCCTTGCCCCCCGCCGCGTACCGCTCGGCCGCCTTCCGGACGGTCACCCTGTCCTTGAAGGATTGCGGCATCTTCGAGGCGGCGCCGAAGGCGTCCGCCGCCCCCGCGGACCGCCCGCCGGTCCCCGGCAGGGCGTACGCCTCCTCGAGATAGTACGCCGCCGCCTCCCTGGTCTTGGGGTCCGCGACCGCTTTTCCGAGCCAGACGATGCTCGCCTTCCCGTATAGAGTCGCAAGGGCATCGAGCAGCGCGAGGTCGTAGAAATGGATGATCTTGTCTTTCCCCAGGGTTTCCTCGCGCGAGAAAGCCTTGAGGTCGGAAGCGGCAAGAAGATCGAGCCCCTTCTCGGTCCGCCCGGCCTGGGCGTAGACTCCGACGATGTTCTTCAAGGCCCGCATCGACGGCTTCCGGCCGGACTTCGCAAGCGCGGCCAAGGCCTCCTCGCACATCGACACGGCATCCTTTTCCCCGACCCCCGCCGAGAGGTACGCAGCGGCCAACTCGGTTTTCACCTCCGGGTTGGCCGCGTCCACGCCGGTCCAGATCCCCTTTGCCTTCTGCGCCTCGCCCTGCCGGTAGTGGCAAAGCCCCAGGCCGATGGACGCAATGGCCTCCGCCGCCGTCCCTTTCCCCGCCTTCGCCCGGAACTTCGTCAGTTGCGTCTTCGCTTCCCCGGGTTTTCCCGCCGCAAGAAGCGCTTCGCCCAGATACAGGTCCGCCAGGGAGCTTCCGCCCCGCCCCCTCTCGCCCGAGAGCTTTTTCAGGTAATCGAGGTGGACGGCCAGGGAGGTCCGATACAGCGCGCGGTGAAGCGCGGCGTTCTTCAGATAGGCGGCGCCAAGGATCAGGGCCGCCTCCCCCGACACACCCGGGCCGGCCGAGGAAAGAACCGGCCGCAGCACTCCGGCGGCCTCCCCGTAACGGTGCTTCTCGAAAAGCTTCGTTCCCCGCGCCACGGGGTCGTCCGCGCAATAGGCCGCGCTCGCGCCCGCCAGACAGAGGAGAGCGGCGGCGGCGGCCCGGAAAAGGCGTCGGCGGGTCCCCGTCATTGATACGGCGCCTTTTTCCCGAGCTTCGCGATGAACATGTGGTCCCACTGGTCGACCTGGGCGCGGAAGGCCAGCAGGCCGTCCGGCGAGCAGGCCAGATCGTGGTTCATCTTCGTCACCGTCCGTACGGGCCGTTCGGTTCCGGACTTGAAATCCACGATGTAGATCGGGTTGTACTCATGCGGATCGTTTTTCACGAAGACGATCCCCGCGCTGTCGGGCATCCAGGCGGGCCCGGTCTCCACGTCCGGGATGACGTCCGAGGCCGCCACCCTGGCGGCGAGACCCTCGCCCTCCCGGGGGTCGGTACCGTCGGAGGCGACCACGAGGATGGACCAGACCTTCGGATCGCCCGCGGGGTTGTAGTTCGAGTAAAAGGCGATCTTCGTTCCGTCCGGCGACCAGACGGGCCGGATGTCGTCCCATGCCCACGATGTCAGGGCCCTCCCCGGTTCCCGCCCCCCCGTCAGGCCTGCGTCGTCGATGACGTAAATATCGTGGTTTTCGTTGCTTCCGTGGGTGGCGGCGACCTTTTTCCCGTCCGGCGACCACCTCGGGTAGAGGTACGCCTTCCCGCCTTGCGTCAGGCGCGCCGCTGTCCGCTTCGACACGTCCATGACGTAGAGATCCCCTTTCCCGGTGCGGCCCGATACGAAGACCACCAGGTTGTCGGCCGCGGGCGACCAGTGCGCCTGCCCGTCCTTCTCCTTGTGGTCGGTCAGGCGCGTCGCCGCACCCCCGCCGAGGTCCTGCAGGAAGAGGTCGTAGTTCCCTTCCCCTCCGTTGCTCATGAACACGACCCGCTTCCCGGAGGGGGACCAGCTGATCCCCGCGTTGTAGCTCGTCTCGGCGGAATCGCCCGGGAGAAGAAAGGGCCATCCGCCGCCTTCTTCCGCCCGGTGATAGATCGTATCCACCACCGTGCCGTCCGGACGCACGATGACGATCTCCTTCCCATCCCCCCGGGTCCGCTCGAAGGCAATGAGGGAGCCGTCAGGAGACCACACCGGGCTGGAATCGTTACGGCCCGGCGCGATGCCGGCCAGGGGGCGGACGTGCCGGGGCTCGACCGGGTCCGGCGGGTTTTCCGCCGGCGCCGGTTGCGCCGCCCCCGGCATCGTCCCCGGGATGGCCGCGCCGGGCAACTCCCCGGCGACCGCGAGAGCGGCGAGCAAAACCGCTGCCGTGGCGCGGGCCGCGGCGCACCAGCGCCGGGCCCGCGTCATCCGTCTCCTCATGATCCGTTACATCTTTTCCTGGAGCTGCTCCCAGTACTTCCTGGCCGCCTGACGGCTCTGTTCGAAGGCTTTTTGCCCTTCCAGCTTCGCCGGGAAAAAGTCGAAGTAGTCTTTCCATGCCTGCCGGGCGCTGTCCAGAAGCGATGCCTTCTTCGTCAACAGGTAGAGCTTGTGATAGGACAGGGCCGTGTAGTAGTACGTGTCGTGCACCGCCTCCTCGTGTTTTTGGGTCGGGAAGAACCGCATGTTCTGCCGGGCCGTCTGCAGGTTCTGGAGCGCTTTGGTCAGGTTCTGGGCGGCGGCCTCCTTGTCACGGTTCACGAGCTCGTTCCCCTTCTCGTAGTAGGCGTGCCCCAGGTTGGTGAACATCACCGCGAACTGCTTGTAGATGAGCTGGCGGTTCGCCGGAAGGGAGAGGACGTCCTCGAACTCCCGGATCGCCGCCCCGAAGTCGTTCCTCTCGTCGAGGTAGATCTTCCCGAGCCGGCCGTGCGCTTCCGAATAATCCGGGTGATCCTTCTGCGTCGCGCCGAACGCCTGGATCGCGGCGTCGAGTTTCCCGGCCTTCACGGCCCGCTCTCCGATCCCGAGATAATCCTTGAACAGGACGATCCTGCGGCTCCCGGTGCGGTCCTCGACCTCCCGGGAGAACTCCATCACTTCCTCGAAGTCCCGGTAATCGGCGCCCGCCGATACCCGGACCGTGTGGAACCCCAGCGGGACGGGCTTCCCCTCGGCGATCGGGGTCTTCCCGATGGGTGTCCCGTCCAAAACGACGTCGGAGCCGGAAGGCGCGGAGTCGACCTTGAACAGGGAATTATTCACCGTGAGGACGTATTCCTTCGTCTCCTTGGACGCGCCGACCCGGATCTTCTCGCTTACCTGCCGGTATCCTTGCCGGTAGAGGAGCAGATCGTAATTCTTCCCCAGGCGGACGGGCGTCGTCACCTTGCCGTCCGGGCCCGTGGAGCCGATCCATGCGCCGTTCAAATAGACGCTGACCCCCGAAAGCGGCGAGACTCCGGGCGGCAAGCCCCCCATGACCGAAAGGGTGAAGACGTCCCCGCCCTCCCCTTCCCGGGGGACGTAGCGCCTGACCCGGTCGCCCACGGAGATCTTCTCGCCGGCCTTCAAGTCCTCGAGGGCCGCCCAGGCCCCCGACTCGTCCGATTTATTGACCTTGAGGATCCCGGTCTCGCGGTGCCCCGTCACTTTGCCCGTCTTGTCGATCACCGGCGCCGCCAGGTCGAACTCGGTCCCCTTGCCGATCCTGTGACCGGCCTTCCCCAGGTTGATCCGGTAACGGTCCTCCTCGGCGGCGACGACGGTCCCTTCGAAGGGGAATCGCTCGACCGCGTTGGTGGCGATTTCCTTCGCCCCGGCGGCGATGGCGCCCGCGTCCTTGACCCGCTCAATGAGGGACAGGACCGCCTCGCCGCCCGCGCCGTAGAACCGGGTCTCGACCAGATACCCCTTCTCGTCCCTGGCCACGCTCCCCAGAACGATCATGTCGACCGAGTCCGCAAGCGGGGTGTTCCGCCATCCCTTGGTCGTCGCCTTCTCGACGGGGAGCTTGGCCTTCTTCATGGCGGCCTGGAGCGTCGCGGCCGGGACCTCGCGGAAGGCGGAATATTTGAAGAGCTGGGCCGAGACCGCCTCCTCCGTCCGCGCGACGAAGTCCTGGAGATCCGCGCCCGGGGTATTGCTCACAAACCCGTAGATCCCCGTGCGGATCGCCTTGGGGGCGGAGGAATAGAAGAACCGCTGGATCTGGACTTCGCCTTGCAGCGCCACCTGGGTCTCCCACGCCGCCGGGATGTACCCGGGCGCGGAGAGGGCCAGACGGACTTTTGCCCCCGGCTTTCCCGGGTGCTTGTAGGTCAAGGCCCCCTTGGCGTCCGTCTTGCCCAGGGTCTCCCCGTCCACGGACACGGCCACGCCGGGAACCCCGCTCGAGCGGCCGTATTCTTCGGTCAGGCACGAAACGCTGACGACGGCCTGCCTCGAAAGCGCCGCCTCGATCTTCTGGCCGGGCGTGAGTTTCCCGACCCGTGCCCTCCAGGGGGCAAATCCCGCCTTGCTCACGGAAAACTCGACCCCGCTCTTCGGCACCGTCTTGTATTCGTAGCGGAACTCGCCGCCCTCGTCCGTCGTCCCGGCCTTCTTCCCCTGTACCGCGACGTCCGCTCCCGCGACCGGCTTTCCCTTCTCCATGGCCGCGACGATGGCGTACATCGACCCCTTGAGGTCCGCCTTGAAGGAATACCGCTCCACCTTGCCCTCCCTGGGGAGCTTCACCACGAACGATCCCTTCCAGGGGACCACGACGAGGCCGGGGGCCTCCTTCGTCACGCCGACCTCGACTTCCTCGCCGGGCTTTTTCTGGAGGCTCCCCAGGAAGTACCCTTTCCCATCCGTCTTCCCGAGGCCGGCCCCGTTCGCGGTAACGCTCGCCTCCGCGGCGGGTTCGTTTTCCAGGCGCGCCTGGACCTCGATTTCGATCTTTTCCCCGGCGGGCGCAGGGGTCACGGCCACCGGCGCTTTCTCCACCGCCTTCTCGGGCTTTCCGCCCCCGCAACCCGCCAGGAGCCAGAAGGACATCGAAAGAACGAAAACCGCCTTGATCGTCCGCATCAGCATCGCCGGTCCCTCCTGGATATCGTGTCGACCGTTACGCCCTTACAACGAGGGAGGCTGCAGATTCACCTCGCCGGGGTTGATGATCTTGTCCTCGTCCGAGGCCGCGCCCTCGATTGCCTTGCGCTTCCCCTCGTCGATTATCTTCAGTTTGAAGTCGACCTTCTTCCGCGTGAATCGACCGATTTCGACGGTCTGCGTCTCCGTTACGTAGCCGATGCGGCTCGCCTCCACCTTGTAAATCCCCTCGACGATGGCGTCCTTGCCGGAAGTGAACTCCCCCTTGGCGTCGACGACCGCCGCGTGGGAAGCCTTCTCCAGCGGCGCGGTGGTGTTCATCATGTTGACCACCGTACCCTGTGCGTTGTCGATCGCAACCGGCCTCATGCCGGCGTCGACAAGATCCAGCCTGCCGTAGATTCTCGGGGAACAGGACGACGTCAGCACCGCCAGCATCAGGAGCGAAACCAGATACCCTGTTTTTCGGATCATTTTTTCCCCCTGCAGACTGAAATATGGGTTGTGGGTGGTGGAATATCCCGACCGAAACAAAAATCCCACCTCCGAAAGGGTGGGCTTCACTGGAAGCGTGATCGCCACTTCGGCAGCTCCTCCACCCGGAAACGGGCAGGCGGCTTTGTGCCATCCGGTTTCCCGGATTTCACCTTTTCGGTGGCCGATGAATTTCCTTCAAATCAGATCATATCGCTTCCCGCCGGTCAATGAATTTGACCACCCCTCCCTGATCGGTCCACCCTGATCTTCGTGCCGGCCCACCCGGCTCGGAAGTTCCCCTGGCACGATAATCGACGGCAACATTGCCGCATCGTTCGGGACGGTTTAATATCGACCGGACAATATTTTCCGTATCCGTCAGATCGGGCGGAATGATGGATCGGGTGGCGAGATATGTCCCGTAAGGTGTGCCCTTGGTGGGTTGGCTATTTCCTGGCAAGCCCTCTCCGGCGTCTGGTACATGACCCGTCTGCCATTCTCCGGCCTTTCGTGTCCGAGGGGATGACGGTGTTGGAACCTGGCCCCGGGATGGGGTACTTCACGTTGGAACTCGCGCGTCTTGTCGGTCGCCCGGGAAGGGTCGTAGCCTTAGATGTGCAACCGAAGATGCTGGAGGAACTCCGGCGTCGCGCCGGGAAGGCCGGACTGCTCGACCGGATCGACGCAAGACAGGGCCCGGGAGATGGTATGGGCCTCGATGACCTTAAAGGGCAAGTGGACTTCGTGCTGGCGTTTGCCGTGGTCCATGAGGTACCCAGCGCCGAGAGGTTCTTTGCCGAGGCATCCACGGTGTTAAAGCCTGGCCGCAGGCTATTGCTGGCCGAACCGCACTTCCAGGTATCGGAGAAAGAGTTTGCAGTAACGTTACGAATCGCCGATCGGAAAGGTTTCCGCGTGGAATCCCGGCCTGCCATCCGATGGAGCCGATCGGCGGTATTGGTGAAGGTGTAATTATTCCCTTGTATTACAACTCGACGAGGAAACCCCCAAACTCGATCTGGATCTTATGGGCCGGCGACAACTTGAACCGGTTTGCAGCGAGTTTCAGCAATCCGGCGATGTTGTTACCCCGTTCTGTTCTCCTGCGCTCCACGAGGGTTCCCAGCGGCACCTTCCTCTCGCGGACCTTGTCGACACTGTATACGATGAGGGTCGTCATCTCGTCTCCCCTCATGGGGGCAAAGATTTATGCCGGTAATAATGCAAAGGGAAGGCCAAATGGATACGGCAGAAAACATTAATGATTTCAATTGGTTGGAGATCGAATATTATACGATGGAGGAACGGGCAGCAAATATTTACTACTAAATGCTTTTGGTTTCCGCACCAATGAAGGAAATGTTTACCAACCAGATGAAAAGATGTTTTACCTGCACAGGTCCCTATAATCTGGTCACAAGACAGCCACCGGAAACCGTGACCACGTCACTTCGCCCCCTTCAGCTTCATGGTGTATTTCTCCCCGACGTATTCGATCTTCGTGTCCAGACCCGTCTTGAACCCGACGTGATACCCGACGAAGAAGCAGAGTGCCATGATGAGGGCGATGGTCGCGACGAACTCCCCCAAATTCACCAGCTTGCCGAGGAAACTCCATATTTTGTTGGCCATCATAACCTCCTGTCGGTTTGCATACCCGCCTCTTACAACGCCTCGATCAAGTAGATCCCGCCCACCGCGATCCCGACCGCCGAGGGCGCAATCACCAGGACAACAGCGATGATCACCGCAAGGAGGATCATCTTGTCCCTCATGGAAAAGCCTCCCAATAGCAGTAATGGTTATGGCCCAATCATATCCAATGCAAACCGTATACCCGCGAAACGTATTTCCAAACAGCGGTATTTTAAGGACATTTTTACCTACAGAGAAACCATCGGGAGATAGCCGTTCCCTGATAGGGTAAACTTTTTCCCAATAAAGGAATGGCCCATCTGGAGGCGGGACTTAAGATCAGGATTAGTTGATAATATTTCTCTCAAAAATGCTTGAAACGATATGCCTTACATCGCAAGCACCGTTGAATCGACCGTTCGTAACTGGAGTGGTGGGAAAATAGCGCGGCCCGATCCCCTATTGGGCCGGAAACGAAAAAGCCGCCTGACAGGCGGCTTTTCCGGTGAGTACCCTGATGAAGCCTCAACCCGGCGGCGGTGGCCCTTTTTCGGTTCCGCAGGCCTGAGCCTGCACCGGGCCGATACCTTCCACAGGCATGGCCATTGCCGCGGACAACGCGAGGAATAGCATCATGACGACGGATTTCTTCATGGCAGCCTCCTTGCCAACGGTGATCACCGTTTCCTTTTTCTTTTGATAAACGCGCCCCCGGGCAGGATTCGAGCCGCGGGAAGAAATCGGAACACGGCGTCCCATCCAAAAATAAATGGCCCGGGAGTATCCCGGGCCATTTATCCCATGCGATATGGCCGCCGTTCTACCTCTTCTTCTTCGATGCGGCCTTCGGCTTCTCGGCCGCCGCCCCCTCTTTCCAGTGGTTCAAATCGTGGGCGATCGAATGGCACATGCCGCATTTCGGGAACTGCTTCATGATCGCCGCCGGGTGTTTCTGACCATGGCACTTCTCGCAGGTCGGAACGGTCTTGTGTTTCTCGGGATGGCACGTCACGCAGGACACGCTCTTGTGCTTTGCCTGGGAGGCCGCCAGGAGCCCGATCGCCGCCTTGTGGCAGCCCCCGCAATCCTTGTTGGGAACGTCCGATCCGTACGCCACGTTCCTGGGCTGGTGCGCCTTGTGGCATTTCCTGCAATCGGCCTGCGTCATCTCCGCGGAGTGGGGACTGTGACACTTGACGCACTCCGGAACCTTGCGGTGAACGTCATGGCAGTTCGTGCATGCGAGGGACGAATGCCTGCTCTTGTTCTCCTTGAGCTGCTTGTTCTGGTCCGTGTGGCAGGTCAGGCACGGCTCGGTGAGCTTTCCCGCCAGGACGATGGCCAGCGGCCTGTGCGGGTTCTTGTGGCACTCGAGACACGCCTTGAGCTGGTAATGGGGCTTCCCCTCGTGGCATTGACTGCACATGGGGATGTTGTTCTTCGAGACGGGGCGGTGGCCGGCGTGGCAGTCGAGGCATGAGATATCCGACTTGTGTTTTCCGCCGGCGGCTGCGATGTCGGCTGGTGGCCCCGCGTGGCACTTGACGCAGTCGTCCGCCGTCAACCCTCCCTTGTCTGCGGCGCAAAGAGCCGCGGGATTCGCGCACAGAGCACACGCGAACACCGCGAGAAGCGCAATGAAGGCCCAGCCACATTTCGTCGTTTTCATCGCCCCTCCTTGTTGACATCTATTCATATGCGTTTATTTACTCTCATATACATTCCGGTAAGTCAATTCTTATAGCTGGGCTGCTGGCCTGCCCCCGGCATGCCTCTGCCCCCATTAATAAAGACCATCCTTTCATGAGGAATCATCCTGTCAGGAATCGTTTTCGGTAATAAAACCGCGGCGGCGCGTCCGTCGACTGAAGATCCGGCCACCCTTTTCCGAAATGGCTTCAACAGGAGGTGGAGAATGGACAGAACGGAATTCGGGAATCTGCTCGATCGGATAGGCCAGAGGATCGAGGAGAGCCCGCCGATGGAAGCGGAGTATTGGAGAGGGTACTTCCAGGGGATCAAGGTGTATTTTCGACGCGGGGTGATTACGGTCCTTGATCATTACCATCTCCACAAAATTGCCGACGGTGGACAAGGGGATCCGTATCACGTCGCCTATTTGCGCGGGTATCTCGATGGCTGCGACGGGAAGATGTCCCTCATTACACTCCAGGGGCCCGACATTCCCCCGGCGTGCGAGGAAGCGGCGGGATAAAGGGGCACTCACCGGAAACAGCACCCTCCACTTTCCTGCTTTCTCCCAATCCTTCCATCCCGGCATTCATATGCTCATCTGACGCCGGGACGAAACTGCGGGCGCTCTGGATGTTCCCCGGGGGAAGCGTCAGCTTCCCCTTGTGGTTATGCCGCGTACCGCAGCACCGCGATGAAATGGCACGCGGTGCCCGTAATAACGAACAGGTGCCAGACGAAGTGGCTGTAACGTACCCGCTTGGCCACATAGAACGCCACACCTGCCGTGTATGCGATACCGCCTGCCGACAGCCAGAACAGACCCCACGAAGGCACACGGAGCCACAACGGCTTTACCGCGACAAGAATGAGCCAGCCCATGGCGAGATACAGGCCCGTCCTGAGTTTCGGATACCGTACCCCTCCCACCGCCGAAAGCACGACGCCGGCAAGGGCCAGACCCCACACGAGCCCGAACAGCGTCCATCCCCACGCACCGCGGAGTACACCGAGGGTAAACGGCGTATACGTGCCGGCGATCATGAGGAAGATCGCTGCGTGGTCAAGAACCTGAAACATTCGTTTGGCACGATTCCGTGGTAACGCGTGATAGAGCGTGGATGTGAGGTACAGCAGCACCATGGTCGCCGCGAAGACGCTCGCGCCTGCAATTCGCGATGCGCCGTTATGACGGGCTGCAGAAAGAACAAGAACGGGGGCGGCAGCTACCGCCGCCAGGAAGCCGACCCCATGGCTGACGCTGTTTGCGATTTCCTCCCCGCGGGCCTGCGTACGTTCATGTGAGGCTTGTGCCTTGATCATGACGTTTCATCCTGTGCGATCTAACGCTCCGGCAAAGCTGCCCTCCAGTTTCGGACCAACCGGACGATAGGATTATCGCATAGACTCCGTTTCACACAGCGGGTTCCGATCGCCGATAGTGTGGTATGCTCAATCCTCTGGTCGATTTGGGCCTTGTTGCCTGGGTTGAGCAAGAACATTTTTTTTGGGGGCTGTTTTGGAGACAGGTACCGTGAAGTGGTTCAATGATGCGAAGGGGTTCGGATTCATCAGCCAGGAAAACGGGGGGCCTGATGTGTTCGTCCACTTCAGCGCGATCAAGTCGGAGGGCTTCAAGAGCCTTGCAGAAGGCGACAAGGTCCAGTTCGAGATCACGCAGGGCCCCAAGGGGCCGCAGGCTTCCAACGTCGGCAAGGTCTGATCCGGATGAACAACGCCGGGTGAGGAACCCGGGAACGATCGAAACCCCCGGCGGGCATCCCGCCGGGGGTTTTTGTTTCTCTTCGCCTTGTCACAATGAGCCATATATTCCAGTCACAAGACATTCACCGGTCCCGGTTATGGTTCTGATGTTCTTTCCGTCAAGACAACGTAGAGGGATCGGCCTTCGGGGTGGGTATCTAAGACCTGCCCGCCTTGAATCGGCCCAAGAAGCGTTTATGCTTTTCAGAGTGATTCGAGTGGAAAAGCAATATACTTCTTTTATGGTCCGCCGGTTCCCTTCGAATGCGGACCGATCTTGGTCCGTATTTCAGATAACGTCCACACTTAAATTGATGAGACCTGCACACCACGACAGGGAGGTTTTGATGAGAAAGGTATTCCTGGCGATGCTTTGTCTCGCGATTTCCTGCACCGCCGCGCTGGCCGGAGAGATCTACGGGACGGTCAAGGAGGGCGGGAAACCGATCAAGGCAGGGACGAAGGTCGAGGTCATATGTGCCAAGGGAAGCTATAGCGCGGAAACGGACAAGCTCGGATCCTACCGCCTGTTTGTTCCGGAGCAGGGTAAATGCACCCTCTCGGTCAAGTCCGGTGATGCCGCTCCGCAGATGACCGTTCACTCGTTCGAGGATTCGGCGCGCTACAACCTCGTCCTCGAGAAAAAGGACGGAAAGCCCGCCTTACGGAGCGAGTGAACATGGAACCCAAGGAAAAGGATTTCTGGGACAAGGCGGCGATCGTCCTCCAGCCGGTCGGCGGGTTGCTGGCCGCCCTGGCCGTGGCCGGACTCGGATTCTTCGGTTCGCAATTCATCGAAAGACGGCAGTCCGAGGAGACACGTGCCCGGTTCGCCTCGGAGTTGATCAGCAAACGCGAGGAGGCGGACAGCGCCCTGCGCAAGGACATGTTCGTTTCCATCATCCAGTCGTTCCTCCGGCCCGAATCAACGTCCATCGACGATCGCCTGCTGAAGCTGGAATTGCTGGCGTACAACTTCCACGAGTCGTTGAACCTCAAGCCCCTGTTCTTCCAGCTCGAGCGTGACACCTTCAAATCCGGCGAAGCGAAGGGCAACGAACTGCGGGACCGCCTGAGCAAGGTGGCACGGGAAGTGACCCGAAAGGAGATGGTGGTGCTGGAAGAGGCCGGAAAGTCTTTCGAGCGCACCGTCGATTTCGACGATCTCGTCCGAAATCCGGGCGGGATCCCGCTGGAGCCGGCCATATTGACGCTCAACAAGGTAGAGCGCAGTTTCGCGCTCGTGGTAAAGAAGGTCGATAACCGGCGAAAGGAGATGCAGATCCGGTTGGAGGTGAAGACCCGGAATGAGGATACCGGCGAATACCAGACCAACGACGCAGAGTTCTGGGTCGGTTATTACGATTTCCCCATGATCGACCACGTCCGGCTCTCCCGCGACCAGCGATTCGCGGTCATCCTGAGAAACTTCGGCGGAGGAAGCGCACGGATCGCTGCCGTCTACTTCCCGGGGGCGTACGCGAGCCTGAAGGAAAAACCGTATGTCCAGGAGATGGTCAAGAGTCTCCTTCAGACCAATAAACCTGCTGAAGAAGTAAGCCGGTAGACTTCCCCTGTCCGGCAATCGCGGTAATTATCTTTCTTGCTTCCCGGAAATAATCCACCCACCGGGCCAAAAGACCCGGTGGGGGCCCACTCCCCCATCGATGTTACCTTGGGGCACGGATATATCCCGCATCCTGAACTGCCGCCCTCAGATCGGTCAGAGATGGGTTAATGCTTTTCGTCCCGATTCGAGAACCTGGCGAAAGCGGCGGATGCTCTCGCCGCGTACAAGATGTCGCGGTGGATCCGGGTTCCGGCGCGGAACGGAAGATCAGAACGCCGCGATCGCCTTCTTCGCCACGAACTGCAGTGTATCGAGGTCCTTGGCCGTGCCGGCCGCTCCGGTCCAGTACTGCATCTGAAGCAGTCGACCTTGCTTGAGCATCACCAGGGCCACCCCGAACGATTCCAGGCTGGCAAACGCCTTGTCGCCGAGGCCAGCCTCGTCGGTTACGACCTTGCCACCCTTGGCGGCGCCCTGCCGTGCGCCTGCAAAGGCCATCTCGGCGGCCGGCCCTGTAGACTTCATTTTGGCGGCGATGAGTTTCCTGTTACTGCCGGAGGCGGTCCAACTGCACGCGCCCGCGTTGGGGGTGGCGATCGGCGTCCCGCCGAGGAGCGTGGTCAGGTCGGCCGGTTTGAGCAACGCACATCCATCCGACTCAGCCCGGAGTGGTTGAGCGGAGAACAGCAGCAGGCCAAGGACGAGACCGCCAAGAAGCAGGGAAGCCCTTCGGGTGATATTTTCTATCATCGCCATATCGTTACCCTCCAATCGGTCTATTGTTGGCAGGATGGTTGCCGGAGGGAGAACTGTTTCACTAATGTGATTGTGGTGTGATGTGAATAGTTCCCCGTCAGAAGTGAATCGCAACGATGATACCGACGTGGAGGGCAATAGAAACAGAAAGGGCGGGTTGCCCCGCCCTCCCGTCACGCCACAGCCCAACAGGGTGCTACTGCTTGACGATCACTGACTCCAAGACAGGTCCATATTTATTTTGGATAGTCTCCCAATACGGCGTCCCCCATCCCACAAGTTCGTAATTCTCGAAAAAAATCGGTGTCAGATTAATATCTGTTATTTCGCTATTACTATCCGTAAGGTTCGTCAGATATTTATATATAATTATCGCCTCTCCATTCTTCCCCTTGTAATATTCTGTCTTGTAAGGCTTCCCTTTCATAACAAATACGACTTCCTCAGGTTGCATTCTGGTTAACAGGTTGGGCATTGCCTCCCGATTTCTCATGCATAATCTGTTTGTTCCACATGGGCCACAACCCCCCAGGAGAAGGATTCCGAACGTGGCAATGAGAACTACCGAAAGGGTTCTACGCATCGGGTCCCCTGAAGTGGGTAATTTCCGCATCCGAGTCTATTTTTCTGGCTGGATAAGTTCACATTCCATGACGCCTAATTTTCCGGTCTCTTCATCGACCTGATGAAGCAAAGAGCGCGGACCCCACATCCCCATCTTGACTTCCTGCCAGACAAAGTAAAGTTTGTCCGGTTCTGTTTTCAGAACTATATCTGCAGTGTTCTCGGTGTGCGAAGAAATTTTATGCTCCCCCGGTTCGACCTCCCACCAGAAAAAGGTTTTTGCTCCTGTTTGCCCTATAACACGGCCATCCAAACTGACAACCATTCTGACGGCAGAACCCAAAGTTTCATTTCTGTATACATAAATCTGGGCTTTACCTGGTTTCGGGGTGAAAGATTTCGCTGCCAAATCCCTATCTTTCGGGGCCATAGGAACGCTGGCGCAACCGACCAGCATGAATACCGCGATACCCGCTAATGCGAACAACCCGATGAACTTTTTCATATCAGGCCTCCTTTTGGGATTCATGCACCTTGGATTGTACCGGTAATAGTCGAGGATGGGGACAGGAGCAATGGCAGGAGTGAGAGCCGCCGATAGAGGGCATAAAAGAAGGGGAACCGAAAATCTGCGATCCCCCTTTGTTTCTTGGTAGCGGGGGCTGGATTTGAACCCGCGACCTTCGGGTTAACCAACCCAAAGGTCCGTTAGACCCCGGCACTTTTCAGTGCCTGTGCGATCGCCGCATCAGGAGTTTCCGCTGAAACAGAATCCGCAAACACAAAACCTCGCCTCGTAAGATTCTTGATACGCCACTCATTCCCTTTGAATGCCGGAATGAGAGCAAGTGCCAAATGCGCAGCAAGAACCATGAGAATCGCGCCTGCCGAACCAGACTTTATGGCGTAATCCTGAATAATCGTCAGGACGGTATAGGCAAGAATCCATAACCCAGCCAAGGTCCAAAGCTTCTTGACAAGCATCCATATAAAGATGAAGAAGGCAGCCGGCCAAGAGAAACCGACTTTAACGGCTTCTGCTCCCAGTGATGGATGCTTATAGACCTTATAGGCTTTCACGTCCACCTCTTATCTCCCGATATTACTGCGTGTCAAACGGGAATTGGAAATATTGGTCGTTCGGGGGCGTCATGGCTGTTTTCCGAGAACCTCCTTCATGGCCGATGCCAGGTTACGGATCGCATTCCCGCCATCGCCCGCCAACGAGGACCCATGCATGATCGCCAGGGTCCTCGGCTGGAGTGCGGCCAGCTTCGCCATCTGGCGCTCGGTGGTGGAACTGTAAAGGGTGGCGTTCAGCAATTGAGTCGATTGAAAGTCGATCATCGCCTTTCGGGCCCGCCCCACCACATCGGTGTCGACAAGCGGTTCCACTTCGCCGAAATGGAGGAACAGGTCCGAAACGAATAGCGTTCGGTTCGTCTCCTCAAAAAGCATCCCCGCATCCCAGGAGTGCGGCAGATGATGGGTGGCATAGAGGCGGAACCGATACTTCCCGGTGTCGAGAACGTCCTCTTCCGGAATCCAGCGCGGCGCCCGGGACGCGAAATCGGAAACATTGACGAGTGCCCCCACGACGGTACAAAGCGGTTGTGCGAGCGGGGCCACCTGGAGCCACTCGTTCAGGGTAACCGCACCCGTCCGACTCGAAATGACTGAAACCGATCCACCGGATCGTTGCGGGGTCGATGATCCGCGCCACGGCTTCCCGTACGACCGGGAACATCCCCTTCATGCCGGCATGGAAGAGCAGCGGCTCCTTGTCTTTGACGAGGTAATGGTTGAACTGAAGCTTGAAATTGGATTCGTAGGCCGAAATGCGACAGACATCCGGAGCGATCTCGGTGACGGGGGTCATGATCATCTCCTCATGGAACGTTGGAATTCCGGTCGGCTACAAACCGTCGTCAGGGCTCATTTTTCCGACCCAGCTCTGAAAGCAATTCGAGTTGAAGCTCCTGGATCTGGATGAGACGCTCCCACTGGTTCGACAGGAGATGATCCATCTTTTCATGCAGGTTTCGGATCTCAAGCTCGGCCTTCAGGTTCACCTGGTAATCATGCTGTGAGCGAAGTCGATCCTTCGTCTCTTGACGATTCTGGCTCATCATGATGACCGGTGCCTGGACCGCGGCCAGGCAGGACAGCACCAGGTTCAAGAAGATGAAGGGATACGGATCGACGGGTCGCCTGTACAGAACAAGGGAGTTCATCACGATCCAAAGAACAAGGAACACGCCGAAATAGATGAGGAATGTCCAGCTGCCACCAAAGACCGCAATTCGATCCGCCAACCTCTCGCCCAATGTCCGCTGTTTCTCAAACTCGGAGTCGACGTTCGCCGAGAGGAGTTCCTGTTTCTGAAGACTCTGTAATACCTCTTGCTCGAGAAAGGTCAGCTCACCCTTCTCGGATTCGAGCAGGGAATGAACATACTTGGCACGAAATCGCGCCAGGTCCGTCCAGCATATGTAGTTCTCGGATGACCAATCGGGGTGGTCATGAAGAATGGTTTGCACAATGGGTTCACGGACAAGTGTGCCAGCCATAACCTCACGAGTCGGGAAGGTCTTCCCGCAGATCGCGCAGAGGCGACTTTGAATCCTGTCTTTGTTCATGCCGGAACCCTCGTTTGAGATGAGGCATACCGTTTGGTTCCTAATTTTAATGCGAAATAACCCATGCAGGAAGGAAGTTGATACGACCTAAGAAGCGACAGGGTGACCTGCAAAACGGTCACTGGCCAAAACTGGGGATCGGAAATTCTTTCAACTGAGACAACTTGAAGGATTTGACCTTCGGGGTGCGCGCCCTTCTATTTCCGCCTGTAAAGCCCGATCAGTTCCGCCTGTGCGAGGACATGCCCTTTCATCGATTCCTCGACCTGGCCCTTCGTTGCGCCCGGTTTCAAGGCGAGAGAGGCATCAAGACAACCCAGTGGACCCACGTTCCCGCGGGAGCGTCCGGGTCATCGACGATCAGGGCGAGAGTCCTGGTTTTCTCCGGGATGTTGGCCATCGAAAGCAGCGGGCGGTCAAATGTCCTGTCCCTTCTGGAAAGACGATAGCATCGCCGCAAGCCGTTCCGGAAGCCCTTCCCTGTTCTCCCGCGTGACAAAGATCGTTTCAACATGTTCTCGACGCCGAACGCTTTCGATGAAAAGCCCGCCGCCGCGCAGCGGAACCGTCGCCAGGATCGCGATATCCGCTTCGAACGCTTTCCCGACGCTGCGGACAAACTCCTCCGAACAGCACTCCATCTTCCCGATCTCGTCGATGATGAGGATCCTGCCTTCCACGATTTCCAGGGACGGAAGGGCGACACGCTCGAAAGACCCCACATTCACCCGGTAGGAGCCCACCCGCGGGCCGGGACCGGAAATCTTGCCAGCAAGTTCCCCTCCATTCCCGTCCAGTGTGACCACCCGGAACCCGATGCGCTGCTTCTGCGCGTCTCGGATCTCCTCCGTGTAGAACCCGGAGGCCATCTCGCCAAGGATCCCGGAAACCTTTCGGACGATCGTGGTCTTGCCGCATCCCGGCGGGCCGGTGAGGAGGATCCTTCTGCGCATTTTCCCCTCTCCCCTATCCCTGGAGACCGCCTCACGTCATCGACCCGAAGGCAGCTTTCCAGGTTAAAGATACCCAACGCCCTCTATATGCTTAGCCCAGGAACCCGCCCGGCGCCTGTAGATCCTTTCGGCGGGAAAGGCAGGCTCGAAGAGGTCGGCGGTCTCTTTGGGCAAGGCCTCCGTTCTGCCCAGAACGAGGTATCCCCCCTCCTCCAGCGATTTCCCGAGCATCGCGGCGACCGTTAACCGTTGATCCGGCCCGAAGTACGTGAAGGCCGCGTTTCGACACAGGATCAGGCCGAACCGCCCCGGAGAGCCGTCTCGGAGCAGGTCCATCTTCCGGAATGACACCGAGCGTCTTGCCTCCTCGCGGACGCGATACGATCCACCCTCCCGTTCGAAATATTTCCTCCGGAGCGCGTCGGGAACCTCCCGGAGGCTGCTTTCCGGATAGCTTCCCGCTGCGGCGCGCTCCAGGGAAAGCGGGTCGACATCGGTGGCAAGCAATCGGAGGGGCGGCTTCTCTCCGGGCAGTTCCTCCCAGGCGATCCGGAGCGAGTACGGCTCCTCCCCTGCGGCGCATCCCGCGGACCATATGGCGGCGGGCGTCCCTTTCGCGGCCAATCGGGGGAGAACCTCCCGGGACAGTACCTGGAACACCGTCCTGTTCCGGAAGAATCGGGAAACCGTGACGACCAGGAGAGAACGGAGAATCTCCTGCTCCGCCGGATCGCGCCGCACCAGGTCCCGGTAGTGCGGGAAATCATGGATCCCCGCCGACTCCATCCTCCGGACGATCCGCCTCTTGACGTTCCGGCGCCGGTACGCGGTCGGACTCAACCCGATCGGCGGGAGAACCTCCGAGAGAAACGCATCGAACTCGTCCGAACGCATCGAGACTCCCTTCCCGGCAGCCGGTCCAGTTCCCGGCTGCAGTATACTGGACATCATCGGGGCGCTGATCCCAAGGATGCGACGGTATGCCTGCGGAGACCCGGTTCATCGCAGACGTCATGCTCGGGAAGCTGGCCACGTGGCTGCGCCTCCTGGGATGCGACGTCGAATATTTCCCGAAGATATCGGACGAAGATCTTGTCGACAAGGCGTCCCGGACCGGTCGGGTGATCCTCACACGCGATACGGAACTGATCCGGCGTCGGGAGGCGCGGGGCAAGCATTTCTTCGTGCGGGGCAACGACTTTCGGGATCAACTCCGGCAAGTGGCGAACCGCTTCTCCATCGTGCCGTTTGGCCGCGTCATGACTCGATGTCTGCGGTGCAACGAGACGCTCATGGCCATCGATCGTTCCGGAGTGCGGGAACGGGTTCCTCCCTATGTATTTGAAACACAACGCGATTTCAAGACCTGCGGTCGCTGCGGCCGGGTATACTGGAGTGGCACGCACCGCGACAAAGCGCTGACGGAGGTGCGGGAGATTTTCGGGCTCCAGGAGCACGCCAGGGACTGATCTCTGAAATCCACTCTGTGAAGTCATTTTCAGAGGATTGACCTTCGGGGTGGATACCACGCATTGACGACCGAGCGAGCTTACCGGAGTTTGGGCAGGCTCCAGCCGAGGTAAATCGCGGCGGTACGCAGCAGCAACGTCGTCAGGAAAGCGGCGGCCGATGCGACGGGCGAATGAAACCCCGCCGCCGTGAGGAGAACGAAGGAAAGCCCCCCCAGCAGCGCCGCGGTGGCGTAGAAGTCGGCGTGCAGTACCATCGGGATCTCCAGCACCAGGAGGTCGCGCAGCGCCCCGCCCCCCGCGCCG
>Ga0209253_10000931_pt1 | contig 25535 bp, 22 predicted proteins | sample FrelakmetBRP12BR_FD_187145 | JGI IMG/M metagenome (GOLD analysis project Ga0209253, IMG submission 187145) | Freshwater lake sediment microbial communities from the University of Notre Dame, USA, for methane emissions studies - BRP12 BR (SPAdes)... | ecosystem: Environmental > Aquatic >...
GACGCCCGCCGCGGCGGGCGCGGATCGCGTCGACCTGCGCGGCCGGCTCGGCGAGGTTCTCTGGCTGGTAGGCGATCCGTGGCATGGGCAATGAGTACCGTTCAGTCGTTCGATTTCAGCACGCCGTGCTGAAGGAGAAAGCGCTGCACGAGGCTGAGGCGCGAGGTCGCGTCCTGCAGCTCCATCAGCTTCTGCTTGGCGCGCAGCGGGATCGGCATGAACTCGCACAGCCGGTTGCCGACCCAGACGCTTGAATCGAAGCGGTACGGAGATTCGAAGGGGATCGACCTGATCGGATCGCCCGTCTCATCGCCGTCTTCGGCCCGCTGGCTGCTGACATCGGCGATCACCCGCTGCAGCAGGTCAGCGCAGGGCCGGTACTGCGCCGCGAGTGGCAGATCGTCGTCCGGCGCAACCGGCTCGACGCGGGCCACCTGAAGTCCATCCGGCTGCACCTCGGTGTGTTCGATGCGGAAACGATCGCCGCCGATTGCGCGCAGCTGCAGCAGTCCGAGTTGCGGCATGTCCCAAGCGGCAATGCGGGCCAGCGTTCCGACCGATTCGGTAGCCGCCAACGTGCCGACTTCCCCACCCTTGGTGATGAGCACGACGCCGAAGGGGGAAGCGCTCTTCATGCACTGCCGCACCATGTCCATGTAGCGTGCCTCGAAGACGCGCAGCGGCAGCACGCCGCCGGGAAACAGCACAGTGTTCAGCGGAAACAGCGGCAGCTGCATCAGCGGCCGAGGGTGCGGTGTCGGGTCAGCACCCGCTGCTTGCTGCGGGCGGCGAAGCGGGCCGCGAGTTGCTCGACCACGTATGGGGAGCGGTGCTGTCCGCCGGTGCAACCGATTGCCACTGTCAGGTAGTGGCGGTTGTCGGCGTGGTAACTCGGCAGCCACTTCTCGATGAACCTGTCGATGTCATCGATCATCCGGCCGACGATCGGCGCGCGCGCGAGGAAATCCGCCACCGGCGCGTCCAGTCCGGTCAGCGGCCGCAGCGTCAGTTCATAGAAGGGGTTGGGCAGGTTGCGCACGTCGAAAAGAAGATCGGTCGCCGCCGGCACCCCGCTCTTGAAGGCAAACGATTCGAAGGCCAACGTCAGCGTTGCCGGGGCGCTGCCGGCAAACTGACGGACCCATTCGCGGAGAGTGCCGGGCGCAAGCGCGCTCGTATCGACTACATAGCCCGCCTTGTCGAGCGGGGCGAGCAGTTCCCGCTCCGCCTCGATCGACTCGACCAATGTCGGTTCGAGGCCGCGTTCGGCGATCGCCAGCCGCCCGGACAACGGATGCCGGCGCCGCGTCTCCGAGTAGCGGTGCACCAGTGCCTCGGTGGAGGCGGTCAGGAACAGCACACGCAGGTCATGCCCGGCGTTGCGCAGGTGGCCGATGATCTGCGGCAATTCCCCCAGCGACAGCTCCGAGCGGGCATCCACTGACACGGCGACTTCGTCCTGGCCTGCGTCGGCGAGATAGGCGGCCAGCTGGGCAAGGAAGCGCGGCGGCAGGTTGTCAACGCAGTAATAGCCGATGTCCTCCAGCAGCCGCAGCGCGACCGACTTGCCGGAGCCAGACATTCCCGTGATCAGCACCAGCCGCATCGGGTGAGGGTTTCCTGCAGGCGAGCATTCAAGTGCGCTCGATTCTGTCACGCAGGGAGGTGGAAAAACAAAGGGCGCGGCAACCCCGCGCCCCGTGCGTGCCGATCGGTGATCGGCCGGGTGCCGTCAGCCGCCTGCGCTCAGGCACTTCGACATGAACGCCTTGCGGTCGTCGCCCTTGAGGCTCTTGGCAGAAGCCTCCTTGTTGCAGGCCGTCATCTTGTCCTGCTGGGTCGCCGAGGCCGGCTTGGACGACAGGCAGGAGGACATGAACTTGTTGCGCTCCTCACCCTTGAGGCTCTTGGCGGAGGCCTCCTTGTTGCAGGCGCTCATCTTCTCCTGCTGCGCGGTCGGTTTCTTTTCTTCGGCGGCGAAGGCAGCGAGCGGCAGCGCGAGGCAGGCGACAAGCATCAGCTTCTTGTACATGTCCAATCTCCCTAGTAGTTGGTTGTGGGAAGGCCCCCGGTCCGGCGGCAACACTGTGGCCTGTCCCTATACGAATTAGAGCACCGGCCGGTGGCCGGAACTACGGAATTATCCGTTGTCGATCGCCTGCCTTTGCCGTTGCATGAACTCGGCCATCGTGTCGATGCCGCGCAGCTTCAGGATCGTGTTGCGCACGGCGGCTTCCAGCAGCACGGCCAGGTTGCGGCCAGCGGCAACGGGAATCACCACCTTGTGGATCGGCAGACCGAGCACCTCCTCGGTGGTGCCGGCCAGCGGCAGCCGTTCCATCAGGGCAGCGGCGGCCTGACGGCGCAACTCGACGATCAGCCTCAGCTTCATCTTCCGCCGCACGGCGGTTTCGCCAAAGATCGACTTGATGTCGAGCAGGCCGAGGCCGCGCACCTCGAGCAGGTTGGCCAGCAGCGGCGGGCAGTGCCCTTCGATCGAGTCGGGCTCGGTGCGGGCGAAGTCGACGACGTCGTCGGCGACCAGTCCATGGCCGCGGCTGATCAGCTCCAGCCCCAGTTCACTCTTGCCGACGCCGGACTCGCCGGCGATCAGCACGCCCATGCCGAGCACGTCCATGAAGACACCGTGCATCGTGCAATGCGCGGCCAACGTCTTGTTGAGGTAGACGCGCAGGCGGTCGATGATCAGTCCGGCGGCTAGCGGCGACGAGAATATCGCCAGCCCGACCTGCTCGGCGACCGCCGCCATGTCGTCGGGCAGTTGCAGCCCCTCGGCGACGATCAGCCCGAGGGCGCCGCCGGCAATCAGGTCATGCGCGTAGTGCGCGCGCCGGCCGCTGTCCATGCGCGTCATGTAGCGAACTTCCGGCGCGCCGAGCACGTGCAGCCGGTCGGCGTGGATCAGGTTCAGGTGGCCGACGATGTCGGCCGCCTGCACTTCCGCGCTGGTAGCCCCGGCGAGGGCGCGCAGGCCGCCGCTGCGGCCGGCGATCCAGGCGAGCTTGAGCGTCTGCTCGTTGTCCTCGAACAGTGTCTGCAGGGTCGGCATCGAGTGCGGGCCGCTGGTGCGGCTCAGCGGCAGCTCAGGCTGCCGGGCGCATCGGTTCCCATTGCGCCAGCATGGTGTGCGCGACGCTGGGGTCGGTGGCGGCGAGCAGGTTCTCTCGGAATGCGCGATCCGAAAGCATCTGCGCCAGTTCGGACAGGATGTCCAGATGCTGCTGCGTGGCCTGTTCCGGCACCAGCAGCACGACGAGGATGCTGACCGGCCGGCCGTCCGGAGCGTCGAAGGCGATCGGCTCGGCGAGGCGAACGAATGCCGCGACCGCCTCCTTCAGGCCCTTGATGCGGCCGTGAGGAATGGCCACTCCCTGGCCCAGCCCCGTCGAGCCCAGCCGTTCGCGCGCAAACAGGCTGTCGAACACCGTCGACCGGGCAATGCCCTGATGGTTCTCGAACAGCAGGCCAACCTGCTCGAAGACTCGCTTCTTGCTCGATGCCTGCATGCCGAGCACGACGTTCGACACTGGCAGCAGGCGGGAAATCTGGTTCATGGCAGGCCGGGCAACTGCGCGAAGGGGCGGAGTATAGGCGGCAGGCGGGACGGGGCGGCTAGCCACGGTGGCCAAGGCTGCCTGTTCCCCATGATGAAAAACGGCCCGCCGATGCGGACCGCTGCCGGCGGCGCCTGCCGCAACTACTGCTGCGACTGGACCTGCTGATGCTTGAGCGGGTCGCGAGTGTGCGTCTTGACCCGATCCTTGTGGCGAAGCACCTGGCGATCGAGCTTGTCCATCAGCAGGTCGATAGCGGCGTACATGTCGCCATCGGTGGATGCGGCATGCAGGCTGCCGCCGCTCACCCGCAGCGTGACTTCCGCGCGCTGCCTGAGCTTGTCCTCAACCGCCAGCACCACGTCCGCGTCGATCACATGATCGAAGTGCCTGCGAATCCGTTCCAGCTTGCCGTGCACATAGTCGCGCATGGCCGGAGTCACTTCGACGTGGTGGCCCTGGATGATGAGGTTCATGCTTCACTCCTGTCGGTGGGCGCCGGGGGAAAGCGGCGACTGGTGTCTCACGGGCTCTTGCGAAGCGCGACTGCCGGGATCTTCAATGCCTCGCGGTACTTGGCGACGGTTCGTCGCGCGACCACGAGACCCTGTTCGGCAAGCAACTCCGCGATGCGGCTGTCCGATAGCGGTTCCTGCGAGTCTTCGTCTCCTATCAGTTGCTTTATCAAGGCGCGGATCGCAGTGCTGGACGCCGCGCCGCCGGTGTCGGTCGCCACATGGCTGCCGAAGAAATACTTCAGTTCGAACACCCCGAACGGGGTCGACATGTACTTGTTGGTGGTCACCCGGGAGATCGTCGACTCGTGCAGTTCGAGGATCTCGGCGATCTCGCGCAGCACCAGCGGCCGCATGGCGATGGCGCCGTGGGTGAAGAAACTGTGCTGGCGGTCGACGATGGCCTGCGCCACGCGCTGGACCGTCTCGAAGCGCTGCTGGATGTTGCGAATCAGCCAACGGGCTTCCTGCAGGCGTGATGACCACTGGGAAAAGCCTTCCTTGCTTCTTTCATGTTTGACTGCAGCGGCGTAGGCCTGGTTCAGCCGCAACCGCGGCATCACCTCCGGATTGACCTGCGCCACCCACCGATTCCGGTGCTTACTGACCAGGATGTCCGGCACGATGTAATCGACGACAGTCGCGGTGAAGCCTACGCCGGGATGCGGGTTCAGTCTACGAATCAGCGCGTGCGCCTCCTGCACCTGCGCCTCGGTCAACTCCAGGGTTCGTCCCAGTTTCTGAAAATCCTTGGCGGCGAGCAGATGCAAGTGTTCACTGACGATCTGCTTCGCATGCCCGATCACTTCGCGCGGGCACGGTGGTGGCACCAGGGCAGCCAGCGCATCGAGCTGAATAGCCAGGCACTCGGCCGCGCTGCGGGCACCAACCCCCGCGGGATCAAAGCTCTGCAGCAGCTTCAGCGCCGTGGCCAGGTCCTCGAGTTCGACGCCCGCCTCGGCGGGGCAGAGCGCCAGTAACTCTTCCAGCGAGGCGTTCAAGTAACCCTGCTCATCGAGCGAGTCGATCAGCATTTCCACCAGCGCGCGATCGCGGGGTGAAGCCATGGTTGCGGCGAGTTGGCCCTTGAGGTGCTCGCATAAGGACGTGGGCATGGCGGCCCAGGCGCCGGGGCCGTCGTCATCCTCGTCACGTTCGCCCCGCGCGGATCCCCAGTCCAGGCCCGACACGCCAGTCGCCGTGTCGGTCTCGCCTTCGCCCGCCTCCGACTCCGAGCCGCCGGCCGCAGGCGTCGCGAGCGCCGGGCCCGAATCGCCGAGGATGGCGCCGTCGGAGGCGATGCGCATTGCGGCCCCCACCGGGGGGTCGTCGCACTCCAGGAGCGGGTTGTCGTTCAGGGCCTGCTCGATCTCCTGGGCGAGCTCGAGCGATGACAGCTGCAGCAGCCGAATCGACTGCTGCAGTTGCGGTGTCAGCGCAAGGTGCTGACCGAGCCTGAGCTGAAGGCCGGGCTTGATCGCCATCGGCGTTACATCCGGAAATGCTCGCCGAGATAGACGCGGCGCACCGACTCGTTCTCGACGATCTCGTGCGGGCTGCCGGCGGCGAGCACCTGGCCCTCGTTGATGATGTAGGCGTGGTCGCAGATGCCGAGCGTCTCGCGCACGTTGTGGTCGGTGATCAGCACGCCGATGCCGCGTTCCTTGAGGAAGCGCACGATCCGCTGGATTTCGATGACCGCAATCGGGTCGACTCCGGCAAAGGGCTCGTCGAGCAGGATGAAGCGCGGCGCGGCGGCGAGCGCCCGCGCGATCTCGACCCGCCGCCGCTCGCCGCCGGACAGCGACAGCGCGCCGTTGGTGCGCAGATGGCTGATCTGCAAGTCTTCCAGCAACCCATCCAGGCGGCTGGCCACCTCCGCCGGCGCCAGCGGCCGGCCGTCGGCGCCCTGCTGCAGTTCGAGCACCGCGCGCACGTTTTCCTCGACCGTGAGGCGCCGGAATACCGAAGCCTCCTGCGGTAGATAGGAAAGGCCAAGGCGTGCTCGGCGATGGATCGGCAGATGGGCGATCGACACGTCGTCGAGGAATATTGCGCCGCCGTCCATCGGGACCAGGCCGACGACCATGTAGAAGCAGGTCGTCTTGCCCGCGCCGTTCGGGCCGAGCAGGCCGACCACGGCGCCGGCCTCGACTGACAGCGATACGTCCTTGACGACGACGCGCGTGCCGTAGCGCTTGTGCAGATGCTCGACCCGCAGCCGGCTGCCATTGCCGGATGCCGCGCGGTCAGGCTCACTGCCGAAGGAGGGGGCTTCGGGTGCGTTCATCGGCAGGTTCCCGCAGCGCGGCGCGCTGCGCGGTCCGGGCGGGCGCCGGCTGCCCTGCCCATCACTTCTTGCCCGCCGGCAACTCGGTGGCGGGGCGCAAAGGGGCGGGCGCTGCTTTGGGCGCCTCTTTTGTACGGGGCGCAATCACCGCCCGCACGCGCCCGCTGGCCTGATCACCGCCGTCGATGCGATAGGTGGACGCGGCGGCGTCATAGGAAATGACCTGCCCGGTAATCTCGTCGCGGACCACGCCGTTCTCGAGCCGCCGCCACTGTGCCCGATTGACGAAGCGAACCGATTCCGTCTTCTCGTCCCACTCGATGCGCTCGCCCATGCCTTCGACGTATTCCTCGATGCCGGGTTGGGTCGAATCGCGCCGTTGGCGGAACGTCGCGAGCGCATCGGGCGCTGCCGTCACGACCGCGCTGCGATAGCCATCGGGCGCCGTGCGCATCTCCATCCGCTCGCCGGTGATGCGCATCGTGCCGCGGGTCAGCGTGGCGCGCCCGGTCACCACGTTGACCTGCTTCAGTTCGTCGAAGACACCGCGGTCGGCCTCGATGATGGTGGGCTGGTCCTTGTCGGCGCGCTCGGCCAGTGCCGGCATGGTGCAGGCGGCGAGCGCGATCAGCAGCAGCATTCGCATCGGCATCCCCTGTCAGCGGCGAACTGGCGCCATCTCGCCACGCATTCCGCCGCTGACCGTCAGTACGCGCTTCAGGTTGTCGTACTCCATCGTCGCTCCGGCCAGCCGCGTATCGCCTTGTTCGATCAGCACCGGCACGTCCGCAGAGAATCGTTCCTCGTCGGGGATCGCCGTCATTCGCTCGGTGCGGATCGTCAGTGCCGGCTGGTTGGCCGCGGCAGCTCGCTGCAGCAGCACGTCGCCCTGCATCAGCACCTGGGCACCGGCGTTGGTGACCCGCGCGTTCGCCGCAGATGCCTGCACCTGCGGCTGGTCCGGCAGCAGGCTGACCAGGCGCGGCTTGGTGAGATCCATGTCGTCGTTCTCGTTGAAATACGAAAGCTCCTCGGCGAAGAGCTTGTAGCGGGCCTGGCCGCGGTCGTCGAACTGTGTCAGCACCACACGGTCGACGATGAAGTCCGGTGTGCCCGGCGACGGTGGCGTGCGCACGGTCGGCCGACGCATTTCGCGCGCGTACCAGTAGCTGGTGACCGTGACGACGACCAGCAGGACCGCGGCGATCAGCATCGACAGCCGGTCACGCATCGGTGTTCAATGCCTCGCCGCCATGCCGGCGCAACAGCGCATCGAACCGCCCCTGCGCGCGCAGGATGAACTCCGCCAGTTCCCGCACGGCGCCACGCCCGCCCGGCGCTGAAGTTATCCAGTGCGCAAGGCGACGGACCTCGGGCGCGGCGTCGGCGACCGTAGCCGCGAATCCTGCCTGCGCCAGCGCGGCAAGGTCCGGCCAGTCGTCGCCGATGTAGCCGCATTGTTCGGCGGTCAGCTGCAGCGCCTGCGCCAGAGCCGCAAAGCTAGCCCCCTTGTCCGCCGCGCCCTGGATTACCTGCGTGATGCCGAGTTCGCGCGCCCGCCTCTCGACGATGGGCGAGCGGCGCGCGGAAAGGATGGCCACCTCGATGCCGGCCTCGCGCAGCAGCTTGACGCCGTGGCCGTCGCGAACGTCGAAGACCTTCAGCGCCTCGCCGTCGTCGCCGAAGTAAAGGCGGCCGTCAGTCAGTACGCCGTCGACATCGAGCACCAGCAGCCGAACCGCGGCGGCGCGCTGTTCCGGGCTCATTGCGCCCCCTCCACCCTGCGAGTTGTTGCCCCCGGGAGGGCGCGAGCCGGACACGGGGCATGCCCTGCGGCATGCCCCGTGCCTGCGAGCGGGCGAGCGGTTGCAAGCGCGAGCGCGGCCTGCAGGGCCGAGCGCCTTCGCAGCGGCCGTGCGGCGCTCGTCACAACACCCTCGCAGCGGTCAGATCGTGCGCGTGAAGCGCGCCGACCAGCCGGCCGTCCTCGACGACCAGCAACTGGTTCCTGCGCGTCGATTCGATCAGCTGTGCAGCCTCGGCCGCCAGCGCGCTTGGGCCGATCGTCAGCGGATTTCTGGTCATGACCTCGGAGACCGCCAAGTCGCGCACGCTGGCACCGCGTTCGAGCAGCCGGCGCAGGTCGCCGTCGGTGAAGATCCCGGCCACGCGACCCCCGGCATCGAGCACCGCCGTCATGCCCAGCCGCTTGAGCGAGATCTCGCGGATCGCTTCCATGACGCTGGCGGTGACCGGCACCGACGGGATGTCGTTGCCGGAGGCCATCACGTCCTCGACCTTGGTCAGCAGCCGCCGGCCGAGCGCCCCGCCGGGGTGCGAGCGGGCGAAATCGGCCGGCCCGAAACCGCGCGCATCGAGGCAGGCGACCGCCAGCGCATCGCCGAGCGCCAGCATCGCCGTCGTCGACGACGTCGGCGCGAGGTTAAGGGGGCAGGCTTCCTTGTCGACGTGCACATTCAGGTGCACGTCCGCATGGCGGGCCAGCGACGATCCGGGGTCGCCGGTAATGGCCACCAAGGGTGTGCCTTCGCGCTTGAGCGTCGGCACGATGGTCAGCAGCTCGGCGGTCTCGCCGGAGTAAGACAGCGCCACCAGCACGTCGCTGCGGGTGATCATGCCCAGGTCGCCATGTGTCGCCTCGGCAGCGTGCATGAACATCGCCGGGGTGCCGGTCGAGGCCATCGTCGCGGCGATCTTGCGGCCGACATGGCCGCTCTTGCCGACGCCGCTGACCACCACCCGTCCGCGGCACTGCAGCAACAACTCGACCGCGCCGAGAAAGGTCTCGTCGATCCGATCGACCAGCGCGGTCACTGCCTGCGCCTCGATCCTGAGCACCGTGCGCGCCAGTTCGAGCGCGTTGGCGCGGGAGGGGGAGGGGACCTCGGCAGGAGGCATGTTCTCGATGCGGCGGGCCGGCCGAAGAGTCGGCAGAAACGGCAGGAATTCGAGTCGATGATACTCTGGCACCTGGTACCTGGCACGGCTCTTGCTCGTACTAATCGTTCCGGCCGATCGGATGCCCACCGCGCTCGAACTGACCCTGCTGCTGCTCGCCGCCGCCGTGCTTGGCGTGGTTGCTTTCCGGCTGCTTAACCTGCCGCCGATGCTGGGCTACCTCGCGGTCGGGATCATGATCGGGCCGCACGCGCTCGGCCTGGTGCCGAACACCCAGGAAACCCGCTACCTGGCCGAGTTCGGTGTGGTGTTCCTGATGTTCTCCATCGGACTGGAGTTCTCGCTGCCCAAGCTGAAGAGCATGCGCAGCTTGGTGTTCGGCCTGGGCATGGGGCAGGTCGTGCTGACCATCCTCGGGGCGCTGGCCGGCGGCTGGCTGGTCGGTTTGTTCTTGCCGCTGCCGCTGTCCGGCGCGTTCCTGCTGGGTGCCACGCTGGCGATGTCGTCGACCGCGATCCTGATGAAGCTGCTCGCCGACCGGCTCGAACTGGAAACGGAGCACGGCAGGCGCATGGTCGGCGCGCTGCTGTTCCAGGATCTGGCCGTGGTGCCGCTGCTCGTCGTCATCCCCGCGCTGGCGGCGCATGCCGAGGACCTGGCCGAGTCCCTTGGCTGGGCAACGCTGAAGGCCATCGTGCTGCTGACGCTGCTTCTCGTCGGCGGGCGCTGGGTGGTACGCCGCTGGCTGCACTTGGTCGCCGCGCGGCGGGCGCACGAACTGTTCGTTCTCAACGTGCTGCTGATCGCGCTCGGGTTGGCCTGGCTCACCGAGCATGCCGGCCTGTCGCTGGCGCTCGGCAGCTTCGTTGCCGGCATGCTGATCGCCGAAACCGAGTACCGGCACCAGGTCGAGGAGGACATCAAGCCGTTCCGCGACGTCCTGCTCGGGCTGTTCTTCATCACCATCGGCATGCTGCTCGACGTCAACGTCGTGGTCGAGCACTTCGGCTGGGTGATCCTTGCGCTGCTCGGGCCCACGGCCTTCAAGTGCCTGCTGATCATCGGCCTGGCGCGGGCGCTCGGCGCGTCTGCCGGCGCCGCCATACGTACCGGCCTGGGCCTGGCCACGGCGGGCGAGTTCGGCTTCGTGCTGCTGGCACAGGGAGCGCCGCTGCTCGACCCGACGCTGCGCCAGGTCGTGCTGGCGGCGATGCTGCTGTCGATGCTGGCCGCGCCGTTTCTGGTCCAGTACAGCGATCGCATCGCCATGCGCTTGGTGGCTTCCGAATGGATGCAGCGCGCGCTCGAATTGCACACGATCGCGGCGCGTTCGATGGCGGTGGACAGGCACGTGATCATTGCCGGCTATGGCCGCAGCGGCCAGCATCTGGCGCGCATGCTGGCCGACGAGGGCATCGGCTACGTCGCCCTCGACCTGGATCCCGACCGCGTGCGCGAGGCGGCCGCCGCCGGCGATTCGGTCGTCTACGGCGACGCGGGGCGGCGCGAAACGCTCATCGCCGCCGGTCTGGCCCGGGCCTCCGCGCTGGTGATCAGCTACAGCGACGCCCAATCGGCGTTGAAGGTGCTGCATTTCGCGCACGAACTGAGCCCGACGCTGCCGGTCATCGTGCGCACCCAGGACGATGCCGACCTCGACCGGCTGCTCAAGGCGGGCGCGACGGAAGTCGTGCCGGAGGTCTTCGAGGGCAGCCTGATGCTCGGCTCGCACGCGCTGGTGCTGCTCGGCGTGCCGCTATCGCGCGTGGTCCGGCGCGTGCAGAAGGCGCGCGATTCGCGCTATCGCTTCCTGCGCGGCTACTTCCACGGTTCCGATGACCATGTTGACTTTGACGACGACGCGCACGCGCGCCTGCACTCGGTGGCCATCGAGAAGGGGGTGGCGGCAGTCGGGCGCTCGCTCGGCGAGCTTGACCTGATCAAGCTTGGCGCCGAAGTCACCGCGGTGCGCCGGCGCGGCATCCGCGGCGCGGATCCCGCGGCAGATCTGGTGCTGCAGGCGGGCGACGTGCTGGTCCTGCGTGGGCCGCAGGAAGCGCTCGAACTGGCCGAGATGCGGCTGAGCGAGAAGTAAACCACCGCCGCAGACCGGTGTGGGCGCCGCCACTCACGCGGCGCGGCGCTCGGCGACGCGAGCGAGCAGCGCGCCGAGATGGCGGCCGGTATGGCTGGCCGTGTTCGCGGCGATTGCCTCGGGCGTGCCGGCAGCGACGATGCGGCCGCCGTCGTCGCCGCCTTCCGGGCCGAGGTCGATCACCCAGTCGGCGGTCTTGATCACGTCGAGGTTGTGTTCGATCACGACGACCGTGTTGCCGGCGTTGCGCAACTGGTGCAGCACCGCGAGCAGCAGCGCGACGTCGTGGAAGTGCAGCCCGGTGGTCGGCTCGTCGAGCACGTACAGCGTGCGGCCAGTGTCGCGCTTGGACAGTTCCAGCGACAGCTTGACCCGCTGCGCCTCGCCGCCCGACAACGTGATCGCGCTCTGTCCGAGACGCAGATAGCCGAGGCCGACGTCGGACAGCGTGGCCAGCTTGCGCGCGAGCACCGGCACGGCGGAAAAGAACTGTGCCGCGTCCTCGACGGTGAGGTCGAGCACCCCGGCGATGTTCCGGCCCTTGTAGAGGACCTCCAGTGTTTCGCGGTTGTAACGGCGGCCGTGGCAGGTGTCGCAGGGCACGTAGACGTCCGGAAGGAAATGCATCTCGACCTTGATCAGCCCGTCGCCCTGGCAGGCCTCGCAGCGGCCGCCCTTGACATTGAACGAGAACCGCCCTGCCTCGTAGCCGCGCTCGCGGGCGATCGGCGTTTCGGCGAACAGTTCGCGGATCGGCGTGAACAACCCCGTGTAGGTGGCCGGGTTGCTGCGCGGCGTGCGCCCGATCGGGCTCTGGTCGACGCAGATGATCTTGTCGAAATGCTCGAGTCCCTCGATCGATGCATAGGGCGCCGGCTCGGCGGCAGCGCCGTGCACGCTGCGCGCCACCGCGGTGGCCAGCGTGTCATTGATCAGCGTCGACTTGCCCGAGCCGGAAACGCCGGTGACGCAGACGAACAGCCCAACCGGCAGTTCGAGTTCGACATCCTTCAGGTTGTTGCCGCGCGCGCCCTTCAGGCGCAGCCAGTCCAGCCCCGGTGGCACGCGCGCCGCCGGCACTTCGATGCGGCGCCGGCCCGAGAGGTACGCGCCGGTGAGTGACTCGGTCGCCTGCTCGATCTGTGCGGGAGCGCCGGTGGCGACCACCTCGCCGCCATGCACACCGGCGCCCGGCCCCATGTCGACGACATGATCGGCGGCGCGGATCGCATCCTCGTCGTGCTCGACGACCAGCACCGTATTGCCGAGGTCGCGCAGCCTTTTCAGCGTGGCGATCAGGCGCGCGTTGTCGCGCTGGTGCAGTCCGATCGAGGGTTCGTCGAGCACGTACATCACGCCGGTCAGCCCCGAGCCGATCTGCGAGGCGAGGCGGATGCGCTGCGCCTCGCCGCCGGACAAGGTGTCGGCGGCGCGGTCTAGGGTCAGATACGACAGACCGACATCGTTGAGAAAACGCAATCGGGTCGCGATCTCGCGCACGATGCGCGTCGCCACCTCGCCGCGGGCGCCTGCGAGCTGCAGCGAGTCGAAAAAGTCGAGCGCCGCAGCGAGCGGAGAACGCTCGATTTCGAAGATCGCGCGCCGCTGCTGGCCTTCGCCGACAAACACGAAGCGCGCCTCGCGGCGCAGCCGCGTCCCGCCGCAGGCCGGGCAGGGATGCGCGCTGCGCAGCCGGCCGAGCGCCTCGCGCACCGCCGGCGAGTCCGTCTCGCGCCAGCGTCGCTCGAGGTTCGGCAGCACGCCCTCGAAAGGATGGCGGCGCGTGACCCTGCGGCCGCGCTCGTTGGTGTAGGTGAAGGCGATCGCCTGCTCGCCGGAGCCGTTCAAAACCTGCTGCCGGAACGCCGCCGGCAGTTCGCTGAACGGCTGCTCGATATCGGCGCCGGCATGGCGCGCCAGCGAGGCCAGCAGCTGGAAGTAGTAGGTGTTGCGGCGGTCCCAGCCGGGGATCGCGCCGGTGGTGAGCGACAGTTCCGGGTGTTCGACGACGCGCGCCTCGTCGAAGTAGTCGACCCGGCCGAGGCCGTCGCAGCTCGGGCAGGCGCCGCTCGGGCTGTTGAACGAGAACAGGCGCGGCTCGAGATCAGGCGCCGAATACGAGCACACCGGGCAGGCGTAGCGGCTCGAGAACAGCTGCTCGGTACCGTTGTCGGTGTCGAGGAGCAGCGCGCGGCCGTCGGCGATGCGCAGCGCGGTCTCGAACGACTCGGCAAGACGCTGGCGGGCCTCGGGCCGCACTTTCAGCCGGTCGACGACCACGTCGACCGAGTGCTTCTCGGTGCGCGCGAGCTTCGGCAGATCGCTCATCTCGACGATCGCGCCGTCAACGCGCAGCCGCACGAAGCCCTGGGCCTGCAGGTCGGCGAAGAGCTCGGCGAATTCCCCCTTGCGTTCGCGCACCACGGGCGCAAGAACGATCACGCGCGCATCCGGCGGCAGGGCGAGCGCCGCATCGACCATCTGCGCCACGCTCTGCGCGGCGAGCGGGTACTGCGGATGGTCCGGGCAGTGGGGCGCACCGGCGCGGGCGAAGAGCAGACGCAGGTAGTCGTGGACCTCGGTGACGGTGCCGACCGTCGAGCGGGGGTTGTGCAGGCCGGCCTTCTGCTCGATGGCGATGGCAGGGCTGAGGCCCTCGATCAGGTCGACGTCGGGCTTTTCCATCAGCTGCAGGAACTGCCGCGCGTAGGCCGACAGCGACTCGACGTAGCGCCGCTGGCCTTCGGCGTAGAGCGTGTCGAAGGCAAGCGAACTCTTACCGGAGCCGGACAGTCCCGTGATGACGACCAGCCTGCCGCGCGGCAGGTCCAGATCGATGTTCTTCAGGTTGTGCGTGCGGGCGCCGCGGATGCGCAGGCAGTCCATCGTGCTGGCGTGGCGAAGAAGGGCAACTTGTTACTATAGCCACGCAGTCCTGGCGCAAGCCAATGCGCCGATGCGTATCGGCCGCAGGCGGCCCGAGCCGCCTGCCGTTTGCCTCGCCTTGCCGATGAAAGACCCCAAACGAATGTCTGCGGCCGAAATTCGCGCCAGCGTTGCGCTGGCGTCGATCTTCGCCCTGCGCATGCTCGGCCTGTTCCTGATCCTGCCGGTGTTCGCCGTGCATGCGCGCGGCATGCCGGGCGGAAATGACGCCGTGCTGGTCGGCATCGCCCTGGGCATCTATGGGCTGACCCAGGCGCTGCTGCAGATCCCGATGGGGGCGGCGAGCGACCGCTTCGGCCGCAAGCAGGTGATCGTCGCCGGGCTGGCGGTGTTTGCGCTCGGCAGCTTCGTCGCTGCCGCGGCTACCGACATGGTGTGGGTGATCATCGGGCGCGCCCTGCAAGGCGCCGGCGCGATTTCGGCCGCCGTGACGGCCTTCATCGCCGACAGCACCCGCGATGAGCACCGCACCAAGGCGATGGCGCTGGTCGGCGCGTCGATCGGACTGACGTTCGCCGTCTCGCTGGTCGCCGCGCCGGTGCTTTATGCGTCGATCGGGATGGGCGGTCTGTTCGCGATGACCGGCCTGCTGGCACTGGCCGGCATCGCGGTGGTGCTCTGGATCGTGCCACCGGCGCCCGCAAAGATCGTGCACGAGGACGTCGCGCATTGGCGCGAGGTCGTGTTCGACCGCCAGTTGCTGCGGCTGAATGCCGGCATTTTCACGCTGCACGCGGTGCAGATGGCGATGTTCATCGTTGTGCCGGTGCTGCTGGTGGAACTCGGGCTGCCGTTGTCGCAGCACTGGAAGATCTATCTGCCCGCCGTGCTGGGGTCCTTCATGCTGATGATGCCGCCGATCATGATGGCTGAAAGGCGCGGGCGTGTGCGCCTGCTGCTGCTCGCCGCCGGCGCGTTGATGGTGGTCGTGCAGCTCGGCCTGCGCTGGCTGGCGCCTTCGGTGGCCGCACTCGGCTTCTGGCTGCTGGTGTTCTTCGTCGCCTTCAACATCCTCGAGGCCAGCTTCCCCTCGCTCACCTCCAGGCTGGCGCCGACATCATCGCGCGGCCTGGCACTGGGGATCTACAACACGACCCAGGCGGTCGGCCTGGCCATTGGCGCTGCGGTCGGTGGCTGGCTGGCCAAGCACTATGGCAGCGGCAGCGTATTCCTCTTCGCGGCATTGGCAATGGCGGCGTGGGTGGCGCTGGCGCTGGGGATGCGCGAAGTGCCCGCCCGCGCGCGTCGCAGCGGCGTCGCGGTCGCTGATTCCGCCAACTGACGGGCCCGCAGACTCGTGTCAAGGGCAAATTCGGGACAGCGCAGCGCGAATGCTCCGCTGAATGGCGGGTTCACCCGCTCGGTATCATCGATGCGCAAGATAGCGACGGATCGGCGTGTGGCGGCCGCCCTGCAGACGGGAGGAGAGCAATGGCTTCGGTGAACAAGGTGATTCTGATCGGCAATCTCGGTCGCGACCCCGAGACGCGCTACAGCCCGGACGGCGCGGCCATCACCAACGTGACGATCGCCACCAGCGACCGCTGGAAGGACAAGGCGAGCGGCGAGATGAAGGAGGCTACCGAGTGGCACCGCGTGGTCTTCTTCGGCCGTCTGGCCGAGATCGCCGGCGAATACCTGAAGAAGGGCCGCCCGGTGTACGTCGAAGGCAAGCTGCGCACGCGCAAGTGGACCGACAAGGACGGCAACGAGCGTTACACGACCGAAATCGTGGCTGACAACATGCAGATGCTTGGCTCGCGCGAAGGATCGGGCGGCGGCGATTTCGACGAGCCCGGGGCGGGGGCTGCATCGCGGCCTCCAGCCGGCCGCGAAGCCGGAGCTCGCGCGCCATCGAAACCGGCGCCGAACATCGCCGACATGGACGACGACATTCCCTTCTAGGGAACCAATCGCACCGCGGCGGCGCACGGCTTGCGCCAGGCGCTCGCGCTGGCCGGTCCGGACGCGATCAAGAGCGGGTGGCGCAGCGCGGCGTTCGGCGTGACCCCGGGGGCCGCCCCTGGGGCGCCGTGCCGGCGTGAAGGCAGAGGTATACCTTTCGTCCGTTACCCCGCATTCTGGGGATGGCTGGGGTATTCTGGCGGGCACGCCCAGCCCGGGCGCGTTGCCTGCTGCCCCCTTTCGTGGACGCCTCCGACTTGCCGCCGTCTGGCGTGTTCGTGTCGTTGCCGCCGGCCAGCCTTTTCGATGCGCTGCCGGATGCGCTGCTGCGATTTGATGCAGCGGCGAGGGTGGTCTACGCCAACCCGGCATTCGAACGGGCGATGCTGGTTGCGCGTCGCAGCCTGCTGGGCCGCCGTCTCGGCGAAGTCGAGGTTCTGGCTCCATACGCCGCGCTGTGGGAGCAGCAGTTGCATGAGCTGCTGCAGACCGAAGAGGAGCGCTGGTTCAAGTTCAGCTTCGACCATCCGCTTGGTCGCCGTCACTTCGACGTCCGCCTGCTGCTCGAACGCGACGACCTCGCACCGCACGTCACGGCGCTGCTGCGCGACGTGACCTACACGCGCGGCGTCGTGCGCGCCTCGCGCGGCGCTGACGCGCTGGCTGAAGCGATGCTGGCCGCCGACAACGTCGGCATCGCGCTGCTCGACCGCAACCTGCGGTTGAAGCACTTCAATGATTTTCTCGTCGAACTGACCGGCACCGACGCCGAACAGGCGCTCGGACGACGCCCCGACGAAGTCTTCGACCTGTCGGGGTTGCCGGAAGTGATGACCTCGTTCGAGCGCATGCGCAGCGGCGTGTCGCGCAGCACCGAACAGCACGAGTACGTGCTGGCAGCCGGCAGCCGGCCCTGGGTCCGCGAACAGCGCACGCCGATTTTTGATGCACGCGGCGGCTTCGACGGCGTGTTCATCCTGCTCGAGCGCATCGATCCGGCGCGCCTGGCCGAAACGTCGTTGTCAGCGCTGCGCGGGGCGCTGGAGCAGGCCGGTGAATTGGTTCTGGAGGTCGGCACCGACGGCGTTCTGATCGACGCCAATGAGACGGCGTTGCGGCAGCTGGGGCTGGCACGCGCCGACCTGGGCACGACCCGGCTGGCGCAGATCGATTGCGAACTGACTGCCGGCGAGTTCAGCAGCATGGTCGAGCGGCTGCGGCTGAATGGCGCCGAGCGGCGCGAGACCAGCTACGCGAGCCGAGTGCGGCCGGGCGCGATGTTGCCGGTCGAGGTGATCGCCCAGGGCGCCGGGCAGGGTCAGCGCGAGTCGATCATTCTTCTTGCGCGCGACATTGGCGAGCGCAAGCGCTCGGAACTGGCGCTGCTCGAAAGCGCCGAGCGCTTCCGCTCGCTGTTCGACGAGAGCCCGGTGGCCCTGCTGCTGCTCGACGAGAACCTGCGCGTGCTGCAGGCCAACCGCGCTGCCAGCCGCCTGCTCGATCGGGCGCTCATTGACCTGGTCGGTGTCGAGGCGCCCGGCCTGCTTCAGGCCGACGACGGCGCTGCGGCCTCCCGGCTGCGCCGCGATCTGTCGGCCGAGTCGCTGCACGAGGACAACGCGGACGTGCGTGTCGTGCACGCGGACGGACAGGTCGTGTGGACGCGGCTGGTCGTGCGCGGCTGGCGCGCCGAGCGCAGCCGGCGCATCCTGCTGGTGCTCGAGGACCACACCGAGCGCAAGCTGGCGGCGCTGCAACTCGAAGCTGCCGTGGCGCAGCAGCGCACCCTGCTGGAAACGATGGCAGCCGCGGTCGCCCAGGTGCGCGACGGCCGCCTCGTGCATGCCAACGGCGAATTCGCGCGCCTCTTTGGCTATGCCGAAGAAACGCTGGCCGGCATGCCGCTGGCCCGGCTCACCGAGGGCGCGGCTGGTGGCGAGGGCCCGGTTGGACCGCTGCCGCAGGTGTCAGGGAGCGCGACGGCCAGCATCGAAACGATGCTCGTGACTGCCACCGGGCAGCCGGTGTGGTGCCTGGTGCAGGCGCGTGCCGTACAGGCGGCGGCAACCGGGCCGGGCGGGGCGACCGACGCGATCTACACCTTCCAGGATGTCACTGCCCAGCGCGAGAGCCGCGAGGCGCTGGCCCGCTCGCTGCTCGAACTGAACCTGGTGTTCGATTCGACCGAGGTGGCGTTGCTGCACCTCGCCGAGGGCCGGGTCGTCCGCTGCAATGCGCAGGCGGCAACGATGTTCGGTGGCGAAGCAGGGCCGATTGGTCGCGCCTTCACGGCGCTCCTGGAACTGTCTGCCGAGGAACCGGCGCCGGCCTGGCTCGATGCCGGCGCACTCGCAAGCGCGCCGCCGGCCGAGGCGCGAATGCTCGGCGCCGACGGCGCGCCATTTTGGGCACTCGTTTCGATGCGGGCGATCGACGCGCAGCGGCCGGGCGCCGGCCAGATCCTCACCGTGCTGAACATCGACGCGCGCAAGCGATCGGAGCAGGAAGTCCAGCAGATGCGCAACTATCTCGACCTGGTCGTCGAGAGCCTGCCGGTGACCATCGCCGTGCGCGATGCGCGCGACGGCCGCTTCATCAGCATCAACCGTGCCGGCGAGGCGCTGCTGGGCCGGCCGCGCGAGGCGGTGATCGGCCGCACATGGCAGGAACTGTATCCGCGGCATCTGGCCGACGAACTGGCGGCGCTCGACGCGCGGGCGCTCGAGTCCGGGCAGATGATCGAGCAGCCGCGCGCCGTCTACCAGACGATCGATGGTCGCCCGCTGACCGTGCATCGCCGCGTGCTGCCGGTCTTCGAGGCCGGCGGCGAGCCGGGGTCGGACCGCCCGCGCTACCTGATGTCGATCGTGGACGACCTGTCGGACACTGTGCGCACCGAAGCGGCGCTGCAGGACACCGAGGCCCGTTTTCGCGAGCTCGCCGGGCACATCGATGCGTTCGTCTTCATCGCCGACAGCTCGCTTGCCACGCTCACTTACGCCAGCCCGCGCTGCGAGGCGCTGCTCGGCATTCCCGCCGCGCGGCTGCTGGCCGACCCGAGGCTGGCGCTCGAGTGCGTGCAGGCGCAGGAAAGGCCCGCCCTCGCGCGCCGCCTGCCGCTGGTGCTAGCGCGACTGGCGCGCCTGCGCCGCACCGAGATGACGGTGCGGATCGATCACCCGATTCGCGGCGCGCGCAGCATCACCGTGCGCTTCACGCCCGTGCGCACGCCCGACGGCGGCCTGCGTGTCTTCGGCATGGCTGAGGACGCAACCGATCGAGAAGCGGTGCAGGACCAGCGCCTGGCCTCTGCCTTGAGGACGCACGAACTGGTCGTCCATGATGTGCGGCAGCGGCTAAGGAAGAACCTGCGCGGCGTCGCCGGGCTGATGCAGCAGCAGGCATTCGCGCGGCCCGAGCTTGCCGAGCCGCTGATCGATGCCGCGGCCCAGATCCAGGCGATCGCGCTCGTGCACGGCATCCAGCCCACCGATGGCGGCGTGCCGCTGACTGCGCTTGTGCAAGGCGTCTTCTCCGAACTGGCAGGCACGTACAACGCGATCGTCCAGGTCGAGCCGCCGGGGCCGGCACTGGCGGGCTGGCGTGTGGCCGACAAGGAGGCGGTGCCGATGGCGCTGGTAATCAACGAGCTCGGCAGCAATGCGATCAAGCATCGCAGCAAGGGGGATCTGCGCGTGGTCGCGCGGCTTGCCGCGCGCGGCGATCGGGTCGAACTGCGCATCGAACAGCCGGGGAGGCTCAAGGAAGACTTCGACCTCGCGCGCGTCGGCGCGGGCGTCACCGGGCTGGGCTTGGCGAAGTCGCTGCTGCCGCACCGAGGCGCGCGTCTGCGCGTCGATCAGCTCGGTCCGCTCGTCATCACCCGGCTCGAACTGTCGCCGCCGGCGATTCGCTTCAGCGCGGCGCCGGACATGGACGGGCAGGCGGCGGCCGCGCCGCTGCCTGCAGCCCGGCAGCGCTGATTGCGGGTCGCTGCGCCGGTGATCGACGGCTGGCGTGCACCGCGGGCAGAAGGCACCGGGCAGGCATGAGCAGGTCCGACATCGGTGAGGAGATACGACGGCGCGGCTTTCGTCGCTGGTACGAGCGGCAGCTGATCGAAAGCCACGCCTACCTGGTGACCGGCTTCCTGGCGCTGATCCTGCTGCTTGCCGGCTACGAGGCGATGGATGCGCTGCGCGGCCGGCCGGTGTACTACCTCGCGGTCGTCGGCATTGCGGCGGCGGCCGGAGTACTCGTCTGGGTGGCATGGAAGCGCTTCACCGTCCTGCTGGCGCGCGCGGAACTGTTCGCCGAGTCGGCCGGTTGCCCTCGCTGCCAGGCGTGGGGAAAGTTCGACGTGCTGGCTGCTGAGTCGGTCAGCGTCGATGATCCGCCCGAAGCAGGTCGGCCGCACTGGGTGCGCGTGCGCTGCCGCAAGTGCGGTGAACAGTGGAAGCTGGGGTGATGGCGCAGGCTGCTGCGCGCTATCGCGGCGGTGCCATCAGGTGGCGCTGGCGCGTCCGGTCGATGCCTGGATCTGTTGCAGGACGTCGTCGTGCAGTGGCCCGGCGGTGGCGATCAGCGACGGCGCGGCCAGCGGATTGCCGCCCGACCAGCTGCTGACCCGCCCGCCGGCGCCTTCGATGACCGGGACAACGGCTGCCACGTCCCAGTACGAAAGCGACGGGTCGAGCATCACGTCGGCACCGCCGGTGGCCAGGGCGAAGTAGCCGAAGCAGTCGCCCCAGGTCCGGTACAAGCGGGCGCGCCGTATCAGCGCCGCGCTGCCTTCGCCGCCGCGCTGCTCGCCGGTTTCCCAGTGGGTGGTGGCGAGCACGGTGGCGTCCTCGATCTGTCCGCAGTGACGCACGCGGGCAGCGCGCTCGCCGCCGTCAGCCGAATACAGGCGGGTGGCGCCGCGATGGCCGATCAGTGCCACGCCGGCTGCGGGATGGGCGATGCTGCCCAGGATCGGAGCAAAGCCAGCGCCATCGTCGCGCTCCAGCGCGATCAGCGTGCCGAACAGGAAGCAGTGGGTGATGAAGGCGCGCGTGCCGTCGACCGGATCGAGGATCCAGCGGTAGCGGTGACCCGCTTTCTCGCCGTATTCCTCGCCGACGATGCCGTGGTTCGGATAGCGACGCTCGATCGCGCGCCGCATGGCGGCCTCGGCGCCGCGGTCGGCGGCTGTGACGGGGGTGGCGTCTGCCTTGGCGCTGACCGTCACGCCGCGCAGGAACAGCGGCCGGATCACGGAAAACGCGGTGCCGATCAGCAGGTGCATGAACGGGATGAACTCGCGTCGCTCGGCTGGCGTGATCGGTGCGCTGTAGCGGGGTGCGGGTGAGAACGGCGCGGAAACGGGAGGTCTTTTCATCCGGCGATTATCGGGCAGCAGGCGGTCGGCGCGTGGCGTACAGTCGCGGCCGATGTTGGAAGTTGCGTTCACGCTTTTCGGCGCCGGCGTCACCTGGCTGGAGGTGACCGCCTTTGCGCTGGCGCTCGGCTGCGTCATCTTCAACGTGCTCGAAATCCACTGGGCCTGGCCGCTGGCGATCGCCTCCAGCCTGCTTTATGCGTGGCTGTTTTTCGCCAGCCGCCTGTACGGGGACGTGGCGGTGCAGTCGTTCTTCGTGATCTCGTCCATGTGGGGCTGGTACCAGTGGCTGTTCGGCCGGCGCGCGGATGCGCAGGGCACGGCCGCGCCTTTGCGCATCGCCCGCCTGGGGAACTGGCGCGTGCTTGCGCTGGGGCTGCTGTGGCTGGCGGCCTGGCCCGTCCTCGGCTTTGTTCTGGCGCGCTGCACCGATACCGACGTGCCGTACTTCAACGCCTTTCCGACCATCGGCAGTTTCATCGGCCAGGTCCTGCTCGCGCTGAAGTTCGTCGAGACCTGGCCGGTCTGGCTGGCCGTCAACGCGGTGAGCGTCGTCCTTTACGCCAGCAAGTCGCTGTGGCTGACGGCACTGCTGTACGTGATCTTCGGCGCCCTGGCGATCGCCGGCTGGCGGCGCTGGCAGAGGCTGGCGAGATGAACACGGTCCGCCGCATCGCGATCATCGGCGCTGAATGCGTCGGCAAGACCGAACTTGCGCAGCGTCTCGCCCAGACGCTGCCCGGCTTGTGGGTTCCCGAGTACCTGCGCGAGTTCTGCGATCGCATCCAGCGCACCCCGCGCCCGGAGGAACAGGCGCGGATCCTCGCCGAGCAGCGCTTGCGCGAGGACGAAGCGATTGCCCGCGCCTTTGAGCGGCGACTCGAGTGGGTGGTGGCGGATTCGGCGCCCCTGGTCACCGCGGCCTACAGCGAACTGCTGTTCGAGGACACTGCGCTGCACGAGGAGGCGATCGTCCACCATGCCAGCTATCACGCGACGCTGCTGCTGCTGCCGGACCTGCCGTGGCTGGCGGACGGCATCCAGCGCGACGGCCCCGCCGTGCGCGACGCGTTTCATGCGCTGCTGCTGCAGCGACTGCAGAAGGCCGGACTGCCCTTTGCAGTGATCGGCGGTGTTGGCGAACGGCGCCTGCAGGCTGCGTCGGCAGCGCTGCGCGGCCTATAATTCAGCCCGCACGCTAGGGGTCCCGCATAAATCCGCTGCGCCTTTCAGGCGCGGTGGTTCGATCCGGCAAAGCTGCCGGATCGAACGGGTGAGAAAGACCCTCGGAACCTGACCAAGTTAATTCTTGCGCAGGGAAGCGCAAGCAACGGTCTTTCCGCAGCACCCGCTCCAGGACCGTCGCCATCGCCCCCTGCCATCGTCGAGGAGCAGCAAGCGATGGCAAACAGAAATCCTCCATTCGGTCCCGCGCTGGCGCTTTTTGTCGCAGCCAGCGGCACCGCCTTTGCGCAAACCGGTTCGGCCACGCTGCCGCGCGTGGTCGTCGAGACGGCTGCTCCGCCGGCCGGACTGCGGCGGCTCGAAGTCGACACGCTGAGCACGGCGCCGCTGGCGGAAACGCCGCTTTCGGCCGGTGTGATCGACGCCGAGCAACTGCGTGAGCGCGGCGTGCACAGCCTGTCGCAGGCGATTCGGGAGGAACCATCGGCCAGCGATGCCTACAACACCATCGGCTACGTGGAATCGCTGGTGGTGCGCGGCTTCCGGCTCGACAACCTGCTGAACTACAGGCGCGACGGCCTGCCGGTGTCGAACCACATGCCGGTGGCGATGGAGAACCTCGAGGCCGTCGAAATCATCAAGGGAGTGTCCGCTGTGCTCGGCGGCAGCGGCAGCCCCGGCGGGCTGGTCAACTACCGGCTCAAGCAGCCCACCGACACGCCGTTGCGCATGCTGCTGGCCGAAGTCTCCGAGCGGGGCACCGCGCTGGCGCAAGGCGATTTCGGCGGCCGCTTCGGCAACGGCGGTGCCTTCGGCTACCGGGTCAACGTCGCCGCCTCGGAGCGGCGGCCGTATCCGGAGAACGCGGAGGGGCGGCGCGGTTTTGTCAGCGGCTACTTCGACTGGCGGGTGGGCGAGGCGACGACGCTGGTCGCCGAGTTCGACTACCAGGCGCTGCGGCAGATCAGCGTGCCGGGTTATGGTCTGCTCGACACTAACGGCGACGGCGTTGCCGACACGTTGCCAGCGCCGATTTCGCCGCGCATCAACCTCAACTCGCAGCCGTGGTCGCTGCCGTTCGAGAGCCGGGCGGCCGCCGGCTCGCTGCGCTGGCAGCAGCAGCTCGGCCGCGACTGGCGCTTCCAGCTGGCGGCCGGCGGGCAGCGCATCCGCACCGATGACCGGGTCGCGTTTCCCGATGGCTGCAGCAGCGGTCCGGTGTACGTCTACCCGGGGCTTTGCGGCAACTACGACGTCGACATCTATGACTTCCGCAGCGAAGACGAGCAGCGTCGCACGGGCACGCTCGACGCATTGCTCGCCGGCACCGCGGTCACCGGCGCGATCACGCACGAGCTGCGCTTCGGCGCCCGCCGCACGCGCTACACGGAGCGTTTCCCGCCGGGGCAGGCCTACAACTTCGTCGGCACGACCAACGTCTACGCGCCGGTCGTGCTGCCCGCCGATCCGACAGCCGGCACGCTGAACACCCAGTCCGACCTGACCAACACCGAGTTGTCCGCATCCGACGTGCTGCGTGCCGGACCGGGGTCACTGTGGCTTGGCGCGCGCTGGGTACGGCTCGAGCGCGGCAGCGTGCGCAGCGACGGCTCCGAGGCGACCGCATTCGACCAGGACTTCGTCAGCCCCTGGGTCGCGCTCGGCTGGCAGCCGTGGAGCGGTGGATTTGGCTATGCGTCGTTCGGTCGCGGCGTCGAGATCGAGTCGGTGCCCAACCGGCCGGACCAGTTCGTGAATTACGGCGCAGCGCTGCCGGCGCTGCAGAGCGAGCAGGTCGAAATCGGCTTCAAGCAGGTCTGGACCGAGGGCCATGCGCTCACGCTGGCGCTGTTCTCGATCGACAAGCCCTATGGCGACGACGTGCCGCAAGCCGACGGCCGCGTGCTGCGCGTGGCCGGCGCCAAGGAGTCGCGGCACCGCGGCCTGGAGGCCAGCGGCACATACATCGCCAACCGGTGGCTCAGGCTGCAAGGCCGCGCCGCCTGGATCGACGCGAGGACCATCCAGGCCGTCGATCCTGCGGAGGTCGGCAAGCGCACCACCAACGTCGCCCCGTTCGCTGCCTCGGTGGGGGTCGCGTGGACAGCGCCCGTCGATCCTGGCTTCGTCCTGAACAACTACCTGAACTACAGCGGCCGCAAGCCGGTGACCCCGGACAACTCGGTCGAATTGCCGTCCTACTGGCAGTGGGACATCGCGGCGACTTACCGCTGGCTGTGGTCCGGGACCCGCCTGACGCTTTCGGCGGGCATCGACAACGTGACCGACCGCGGCTACTGGCGCGAGGCGCCGACGCAGTACTGGGGCGGCATCTACATCATCCCCGCCCAGCCGCGCATTGCCCGCCTGTCGATCGCCGCCAACTGGTAGGCCGCACGCCAGGCGACGAGGCGCGAGGTCAGTGCACGGCGGCGCCCCGCTGTGGCGCCTGGCTCGCGCTGCCATTGCCGGCCGAGGCGGGCAGCACGCGCGTCTTCGACAGCACGCCGGCCGACTCGAGGATCGGGTAGGCGACCGAGCAGAACAGCGAGTTGACGCGCTTGAAGTCGGACAGCAGGTCGAGGTGCAGCGAGCTGGTCTCGATCGACTGCGGCGTGTTTCCCGACAGCCGCTGCAGGTGGTTGTCGGCGTAGCGCATCTCCAGTTCGCGGAAGTTGACCTTTTCGTCGATCAGCTGCTGCGCGCTCTTCAGGTCGCCGTTGAG
>Ga0209253_10000932_pt1 | contig 25533 bp, 28 predicted proteins | sample FrelakmetBRP12BR_FD_187145 | JGI IMG/M metagenome (GOLD analysis project Ga0209253, IMG submission 187145) | Freshwater lake sediment microbial communities from the University of Notre Dame, USA, for methane emissions studies - BRP12 BR (SPAdes)... | ecosystem: Environmental > Aquatic >...
TACAGTTTCGGATAAAGGCGCTTCAGTTTAATCCGAGCGTCCGATGTAGTGAACTGCCAGACGATTTTTCTTGTACGATTGTTACGGTTTCTTTCCCATGCAGCCACTTCGGCCTGCATGGTTGCCATATCGGCAATCCGGCGATCAAGGCACTGTCCTTTCAGGACGCTGAGTTCAATCTCTGCCATGTTCAGCCAGCTACCGTGTTTAGGGGTGTAATGGATAGCAAGTCGCTCCGCCAAACGCCTGGCTTCCTTGGGTTCAAATGTTTCGTAGAGTGAGGCGATACTGTGAGTATTCAGATTATCCATAACCAGGCGCACTTTGGTTGCATTCGGATAGCGTTCATCAAGCATCTGCTTGATCTGTATCGCCCAGTCTTTCCTGGTACGGCGTTCCGTTACCGCCACATGCCTTTTGCCGGCCAGCGGTTCCACTTCCATAAAGATTTCAGCCACGCCGTTTCTGACGTATTCATCGTCTATGCGTGTCGGCTTTCCGGGTGCACACGGTATGGGTTCGCGGACCTCACCGATCATTTGTTTGCAAGATTCATCCATGCATATCACCGGGTAGTCAGGATCATACGGCAAGTGATAAACCTCCAGGACATCCTCCATACTGGCTACAAATGCTGCGTTCCCTTCCGGCGGGATTTTCCAGTACTTGCTGAGGTGAGGTCTAAGTTCGTTTTTTTTAAAACCCGCTGCACGGTCATATGTGATACGGAAGGGGCAATGTTCAGCTCGACGACCTTATCAGCGAGAAGCCTGACAGTCCATCGCTGGTGTCCCTTTGGAACGTCTGAACAAGCCATGGCGATCAGCCTTGCTTCAAATGCACCGTCAAACGTGACTTCCCGTGGCGGCTTTTCCCTTGGCTTGCGCTCCAGTGCAGCTTCAAGACCATCCTCTACAAATCGCTTCTTGAGGTGTTCAATCGTCCGACTGGTTACCCCAAGTGCTTTTGCAACGTCGGCAACATTCCATGCCGGACCATCATCACCAGCGTCACACAGCAACAAGGCTCGAGCATGGATAAATTTTCTCGCGTGGGTCTTTCCGCGTCGTGTCAACGCCTCAAGTTCCTTGCGCTCCTGCTGGGTCAGTGTTACTCGATATCTCGGTGACATGGCGGCCTCCTTGATCGAGTTGCCGCCAGTATATCATACTTCGCATAAGTACGAACTATTAAATGTTACATGGTACTAGCCCCAATAAGGTTCATTTAGGGGTCGAAAGTGCCCCTGTCTCCGAAGAATCCCCCCCTTTTCGTAAAGGGGGGTGAGGGGGGATTTCGCCCGAGCGTTGCCCTAAGTGAACAGCATTGGGGCTAGAGGGGGCGCAGGTGCGTCGATGGTCAACCTATGGGACACAGACGGACACGGATCAACACAGATAGGAGAAATCCACTTCACTCGCCACAACGACGCCCCGACATCTCACCCCTTGTGGGCGACGAGGACGGCGCCGGCAAGGGGGCCGTATCCCTCGGTGAGACGGAGCTCCCAGCAGGAGAAGCCCGCCCCTTCCAACAGTGGGTCGTACTCATTCGGAGCAAGCGCACCCGCGACACACCAGGCCCAGGCGTCCTCGAATCCTTCCCCGACCGGTCCCACATCACCAATCCGGACCAGATCGGTCACGATCAAGCTGCCGCCGGGGACGAGAACGCGGCGGATTTCCCGCAAGACTCTTCTCTTCCTCGGCATCAGGTTGAAGGATCCGTTGGCGAAGGCGACGTGGATACTCGCCGCGCGAAGGGGGAGATCCTCGCCGTCCCCTGCCAGCCAGATGCAGCGGTCGCGAAGATGGGGAGCGGTGTATGCCCGGGCGAGATCCAGCAACTCCCGGGTGTAGTCGAGGCCGAGGGCGAGCCCCGGCGCCCTGAGGCGAATGGCCGCGATCTGAGAGTCGATCCCCACACCGCAGCCGAGGTCGAGGACTCTCCACTTGGCCTGGAGAGCCACGAATTCGTGCGGGTTGCCGCACCCGGCAAAGAGCTCCCATGCCGCCGTCGGTAGGGGGAGGCCATCGGGATCGTAGCCGAGGGTTCGAGCGAGGGTCTCGCCGTTCGGAACCGGGGCCTCGCTGAGGTTGGTCGAGTGCGCCTGCGCCAGACGGCGGTAGATCATGCGCGTGGCGTGCTTGAGTCTCTCAGGCGCTTTATTGAGCGACACCGGTCTCCTCCTCCTGCATCGGCAGCTTGTTGAAAAACCCCATGCAACCTTCTCTACTCGTGCGGGGGCTGTGGGTTGATCACGAGAGACGGGGCAATCCACTCAATAAAGCTGCATGGTCGCACAAATCGGTCAGGTGAGCGAGAGAGGTCCGGGACCATTATGGCAGAGCCCCCGAGGGGCAACAAGATAGGGGTGAGCCCGAGCGCCACTCTTGAAGTCGAGCCCGTTTCCTGGTTAGAAACAACTGGATTCCCAGGAGAAGACTGTTTGACACGGCCTGAAATGCCCTGGTATAATCCTACAAGAGCAGTATATTTTGAGGGGGCCTCATGAAGCTTTCCACGCGAAGCAGATACGGTACCCGCTTGATGCTCGATCTCGCCAGGTTCTACGACCAGGCTCCGATCCCACTTGCTGAAATCGCCAATCGCCAGAAGCTTTCCGTCAAGTACTTGGAGCAGCTCATTATCCCGCTCAAGGCCGCCGGACTCATTCAAAGCGTGCGCGGAGCTCGGGGAGGCTATCGGCTGGCCCGGAGCCCCGATAGGATCACAGTTGGCCAGGTCATCGAGGTTCTCGAGGGTGGTCTTTCCCTGGTGGACTGTGTAAACGACCCCAAGGCCTGCAAACTCCGGGTCCACTGCCTCACCCGTCCCCTCTGGCAAGGGGTGAGCCGGCTCATCAAGGAGTATCTCTCTTCTCTCACTCTCAAGGACGTCTTGGAAGGCAAGCGAATGCCTGCGCGAGCACGGTGAGTTGCTTGGCTCAGCGAGGCCTGTTGATTCCATGGGGGGTTGCCGGCAAGGGTGACTGGCTGCAGCGGGGAAGCAGGGCGTCCTCCGGTCTGGGCGCCGGAGGAGGATGACGTGAACTCTTAAAGGAAGGAGGGGCGTCATGACAATCAGGGTATTGATCAAGCGGAAGGTTGTTCCCGGCAACGAACTCGCCGTCGCCGACCTGCTGACGAGGCTGCGTACACTCGCCCTGCAGGCCAATGGCTACATCTCCGGGGAAACGCTCCATTCCCTGGACGACGTGAACGAGTCCCTGGTGATCAGCACCTGGGAGAGCCTGGAGGACTGGCGCGCCTGGGAGGCCAACGGGGGGCGGCGGGATCTCCAGGCCAAGATCGACCGGCTCCTCGTTTACCCCTCGGAGCACCGGGTAATGGTCTACGGCGCCTGAGAGGGGCTCCATTCACTCCGGCCCCTTTTGGAAACGCTCCTGTTCGCTGTAGATGCAGCCGCAATAGTTCTGGCGGTAGAGACCGAGGGCCTTGGATCGCTCGATTCCCTCCCGCCAGCCCTGGCGGAAGTCGCGGTAGAGGAAGGGGATTCCCACCTCTTTGCCCACTTTCTCGCCCAACTGGCGGATGAGCTCGTGGTTTTGCCTCCTGCTGTAGAGCAGTGTGGTGGTGAAGGCGTCCATGCGGCTCTTTCCGGCCAGTTGGGCCGCGGCCTCCAGGCGGAGGTGATAGCAAAAGCGGCACCGCTCCGACTCACGAAAAACGATCTGACGGAGGAAGCTCGTCACATCGTACTCGTCCCGGTAGATGACATCCAGGGCTGCCTGAGCGGCCAAGTGCCGGACGGTCTCGAGGCGGCGCTGGTATTCCTGGTAGGGGTGGATGTTGGGGTTGAAGAAGAATCCGAAGACCCGCACATCCTCCCCCTTCAGGGCTTGTAGGGGGTAGACCGTACAGGGTGCACAGCACATGTGGAGAAGTACGTTCATGGTGCTTCCTGCCGGACCAGAGATGGCGGTCCGATAGCGGGTCCGCCCGGAGAGCCGGGTAGGAATCAGGATAACCTACTTGAGAAGTTGCTGGGCTGCAATGTGAACTGGATCCCAGGCCCCGGAAAAGGGCGGGGCGTAGGCCAGGTCCAGGTAGGCTATCTCCTCGAGGGAGAGTCCTCCTGCCAAGGCACCCGCTAGGATGTTGATCCGGGCCACCACCCCTTCTGCACCCACCGCCTGGGCACCGAGGAGGCGACCAGTCCCGGTATCCGCTACCAGTTTGAGCCAAAGGCGCTTGGTGCCGGGATAGCTGTGCGCCCGGGAGACGCCCTGGATGGTTGCGGAAACGGGCGTCAGTCCCGCCTGACGAGCCTCCTCCTCGGTGAGGCCGGTGGAGGCGACCTCAAGCCCGAATACCTTGAAACACTGGGAGCCGACGATACCAGGAAAGGTCACATCCTGGCCGCCGATGTTGGCCCCGGCAACCCGCCCCTGTTTGTTGGCCGTATCCCCCAGGGGAATATAGACCGGTTTGCGGCTAACGCGGTGGTAGCCCTCGCAGCAGTCGCCTGCCGCGTAGACGAATGGGAGATTGGTCTGCTGGTGATCGTTGACGGCGATGGCGCCGGTTCCGCCCAGGGCGATACCGGCCTCGGCCGCCAGCTTGACCTCAGGGGCGACCCCAGTGGCGATGAGGACGATGTCTGCCTCAACGGGGCCGTTCCCGGTGTGAACAAAGATGCCGCTCGGCGAGCGGTCGAACCCCTCCAATCTCACTCGAGGCGTGAAGGTAACGCCGTTTGCCTGAATCTCTTCCACAATTTTGGCGGAGAAGTCCTCCGGAAGTCTCATCACCGGCCGCGCTTCACTCTCGAGAATGGTAGTCTCCAGCCCGAGGGTCCTGAAGGCTTCACACATCTCGAGGGAGATGTATCCCGCCCCTACCGCCACGGCACGCCTGACTCGCCGGTCCTGAATGAACCGCTTGATCCGAAGGGCGTCGGAGACGTTACGGAGGGTGAAGACCCCCTCGACGTCCAGACCGGGAACCTTTGGGAGTCGCGGTCCGGCACCGGTTGCCACAACCAGATAATCGAACGGAACGGTCTCGCCGCCGGCAAGGACCAGCGTCTGAGCCCCGGGCTTCACCGCTGCAACCCTGGTGTGGAGGCGCACGGTGATACCGGACTTGGCAAAGGCCTCGGGGGTTCGGACGATCAGCTTGCTCTGGTCTTTGATTACATCACCGATGTAATAGGGAGTGGGTCAGGCTGCAAAGGAGACATGCTCACCCGCTTCGAGAATGGTCACCTCCAGATCGGCTGCCTCACGCTTTGCCCTGGCTGCGGCGCTTGGCCCGCCGGCTCCCCCGCCGACCACAACGAGTTTTCTCGCCATGGAAACCTCCTCCTTCCCGCTTGTGAGATCACCATCGCCATGGTGAAGCCAGAAATCACCGAGAGCAGCAGGCCATCTGGTCCCGTCTGACAAATAGGGGCTCTGCGAGACGTCAACTTCCCGGGAAGGTAACGTCTTCTCTGCTCCCCATGAAGAATGGTTCTTGTATCCTACACCACCGCCTGGCCCTCGTCCACCGGCGGCCGCGTTCGAGAGACGAACGGATCATGTCGCGTAGGCAAGGCCCACAGAATGGTTGCGTCCACGTTCTGGTCGGCCCTGCCCACCCTGCATTCTCTGCGGAACCAGTGGAGAACGCTGACTACGGCGACAGGTGGCGAAGCAGCCAGGTGCAGACCGCCTCCTCCAGGGGTTTTTCGTGCTCGCGAAAGGAGTGCTCTGCACCGGGAATCAGGATGACCGCGACCTGCTCGGCGGCGGGGGCGTTCCGACGGAGCTGATCGGCCACCGCCGGATCGGCCAAACGGTCGGCAAGACCATGAAGGATAAGGATGGGTCTTCGGACCTGAGCAATGTTCCTAAAGGGATCAGAGAGGCTCTGAGGCCCCCTGAGGCTCACCACGTGGTTTGCGGTGTAAAAGGCCTTCCCCAAAGGCCCAAGGTCGACGACCATCCACTGGTCCCCGCGCCCGGCGGCTACGAGGTCTTGAGCCTCGAGGAGGACCCGGGATGCGGCTTCGCGTCCGAAGACCCTCACGTTCCACTCGAAGAGGTTGCCCGGCGGCCCGGTGAGGATTACGCCGGCGACTCGGGAGTCACCGGTCGCCGCCAGATAGTAGAGCACGCAGTTGGTGCCCATGCTGTGGCCGTAGAGAAAGAGGGGGCGAATGCCCCGCCGGGCCATGTCAGTCACCGCCGCGGCGATGTCCAGCCGAGTCTCCTCGAAACGGTGCCGCTTCGGCCCGAGGTCGTGGTCGCGCATGTTGATCGCGAGCGCGGCCATGCCGCGAGCGGCAAGCGACTGTGGAAGAAAGGACATGACGTCCGTGTAGAAGTTCCCCCCGTAACCGTGGACCATTACCACTCCGGCCCGTATTTCTGCCTGCTGGGGCTGGTAGAGCAGACCGGTGAGGGAGACGCCGTCCTCGGTCTTGATGCGAATGAGCTCGGTTCGAACCGAGGTTTCGGCCCTGGTCGAGGTGACCCAACAGAGCGCGAGGCCGAGGGCGAGGACCGCCGCGATGCGAGAGCTGCGCCATGGTTTCACGTCGTTCCCTCCCGTCAGAGGTCTTCCAGCGTTCTGCCGCCGAGGAGCCATGCAGGATCGAGAGCAAAGGCGTCGCGCAGGGTTTCGACCCATTCCTTCCGGAGAGGTTTTCTTCCAGCCTCGACATCCTCCAGGTCCTGCCTTGCGATCCCGAGCCTCTGTGCCACGACCGTTCGGCTCAGCCCCCGGATCTCTCTGAAGCGCTCGAGACGCTCTCCGACGATTTTGAAATCTATCTCGGTCACCTCTCCTCCTCCCTTGCTCTCCTCGTCCGGCCTTGGACCGTGGTCACACCGAGGGTTGGCACGTGTGCCGGATCCCGAGAGCTCTTGAGCTGAACAGGGTTCGGGCGAATGGTCAAGGGGAATAAGCAGGTTTACCCCTGGGCGGGAGGCTCCCCCGAGGGAACGCCGCTTCGCTCTTCGTCCAGGCGGCGCAGACCTTCCATGAGGAGTTGCATGGTATCCTTGGTGATCTTCCTTGCGGTGGGAACCGCTTCCGCCGGCTGAAACTGGAACTGTCCCTCCTCCCACTTCAGGAGCCGATACAAGGCCTCTTCACCCTCGAGGTTTTCCAGGGCGACCTCGGTGATGGAGCCTGTCTGAAAGTGAACCTCCGCCTTGGCATGCTTATCCATGATGGCCAAGGTGCCGGTTCGCCGGTTGAGCGCCAGGGTCTGAATGATTTCGGGGATGCTGAAGGTCTTCACGTTGCCCTGGATTCCACGATCCAGCATGTCCATGGTTCTGCTGTTTGTCTGCTGCAGGCGCTGGGTGAGCAGCTTCGTGAAGTAGAGATTGAGGGAGGGATTGTCCAGGAGCAAGGGGGTGAAATCCTCCTTGCTCAGAACGAGAAGGGTCGTGGGGCTCTTGGCCCTGATGGTGGCCGAGACCGGCTCCCCCGAGATGAGGGACATCTCGCCGAAACACTCGCCTTCGGAGAGGGTGGCGAGGATCTCTTCGCCCATCTGCCCACCTTCTCTTACCACCAGCACCTCGCCCTCGGTGATGATGTAGAGGGACTCGCCCACGTCATCCTGACAGATGATGTCCGTTCCCGTCTTTACGGGACGAAGCTGAAGAAGCGGGATAATCTTCTCCAGTGACGGACCCGGCAGGGGAGAAAAGATGGGCACGGCCTGAAGCTGCGCGATATCGAGCTGGAGGCGATCCAGGTGCTTCTGGATTTCACCCGATACGAGGAGCTGACGGAACTGTTTCTCCACCTTGAATATAACGCTACCCTGGGAGCAACAGCAGCGGAGAGTCGGCGTGTCCTGACCTGTCTGCAAGGTGGCGAAGGCGACCCCTCGCGACAGGGGAAAGATGTACGGGTGCAGCTGGTCAATGGCGATGATGCACGCCTTGTCGGACTTCTCGAGCAGGATCTGCGGGTAATCGACGGTGAACTGCTCACCGCTGAGGAAAGTCCGACAGCGGCTAATGTCTGTTGCCGTCAAGATCAGCTTGATCACCGCCATGGCCACTACTCCTCCGCCCCAGCCCAGGAGCAGACCGCGGCATTATAGCAGGCTTCTCCCGGGGGAGAAAGTTCTTTGATGCTTTTCTCAGGGCGCCGTGGTATGTACCATCATAGCGCGGCGTCATGGGGTGGAACAGAGGAGAGGGCGATGAGGGTTCTTGCCATTCTCGGGAGCCCCAGGCGGGGCGGGAACACGGAAATTCTGCTGGATGAAGCTATCCGCGGCGCCCATGAGCATGGAGGCGCGTGCGAGAAGGCGGTGCTCCGCGACCTCAAGATCAGACCCTGTCTGGAAATCTATCAATGTGCCAAGGCAGGCATCTGCGCGATTCAGGACGACATGCAGCCGCTTTTTGGTAAGATCACGGAAGCCGAGCGGCTGATCATTGCCTCCCCGATCTTTTTCTACAGCGTTTCCGCTGTGACCAAGGCGATGATCGATCGGTGCCAGTCTCTGTGGGTGAAGAAGTATGTCCTGAAATTACCGATTTCTCCTCTCAATGATCGGCGTGGGGCTTTCATCTCCGTGGCCGCTACGCGCGGGAAAAAGCTCTTTGACGGTGTTCGCCTCACCATGAGGTACTTCTTTGACGCCATTGACGTTGTCTATAGCGACGAGCTGCTGATAAGGGGGGTGGATGAAAAGGGGGCGATCCGAGAGCGTCCGGAAGCGCTGGCAGAGGCCTATGCCCTAGGGGTGCGATTGGTTGCCCCGGCGGCAGGAGCGCCCTGGTCGTGAAGAGCTTCGCCGGTGAGGGAGCAGAGGCTCCGGATGCGCTTCGCCTCGAAGATCACCCTGCCTGCAGCACCGGGAAGAACCCTGTGGGAGCCGCTTCTCCCTCGACAGGCTCGGGACCCTGAGTTGCGCCGAAGGGCGGCCGCGATTGGGTGGTTCGTGGGCAGGGAGGTCTGCTCTGCAAAGGCGCATAGTCGCAGCATTGATAGTGGAGAGCGAGGCCGGGCCTGTGGACGGAGGGGAGTCAAAGTTCGAGAAGTTCCTGTTCCGTCGGGGGGAAGGTAGAGGCTCCGGATGCGCTTTGCGCCGCAGACCCCCCTGCCTTTGCAGAGCGCGGTGTTGCGGGGGGAGTCTCCTCCGTGAGCACGAAGAGGGTTTCTTGACAACTGTGCCGAAGTCGGGCACGCCGATGGTAGCCACTCGACTTAGGAAAAGAAGGAGGGGAGCTCATGCTGTTCATGGCCATCTTCACGTACGACCCACAGGATCGGGATCAGGTCATCCAGCGACGCATGAAGAGTCTGGCTGCACCCAAGGGCGTGGAGGTGAAGGGAGAGTGGTACGATATCTCCGGTCACCGGGTTTTTCGCCTCTTTGAGGCAGATGATGGGGCCCATGTGGCCGCCCTCTTTTACAACTGGACTGATCTCGGATTCGCCGAGCTGATCCCGGTGCTGGAGACGGAAATTGCCGTGAAGATGCTCCGGAAAGTCACGGGGAAGCGATGACGGGGCGGTGACGGTCGACGACGGGAGAGGTCCGGTGCGGCCTATGACCGGCCCCGCATGATGCCGGGCACGGTGGTCCGCTCTGCCTGGCCGGGTTCCGACGGGTCTCGAGACGTTTGCACCCATCATAGACCCGCCCGGGAAGGCCCTTTCCCTGAGGAGATGGAGTGATGGATCGCCGAAGGCCGAGAGTGCGTTGGGGCGTTTTCGCTCTTGTTGGCATGGTGCTCGTCGCCTGCGGTACACCTCTCATGGGCCGGCTCGTAACGGTGAAGGACGTGAAGGCGCCGGAGGTGAACATTCTCAGGTTCCGATCCATCGGGGTGGTACCCTTTCGGAGCCCCGAGCGGAATGTGGGAGCCCGACTTGCCGACGATCTGGTGCGAAAGCTGAACCGTGAACCTCCGTCGGCCCTCCTGGTCCCGGGGACCAAGGATTTTTCTCCGGATCAGGACTCCCTCCGCCGTTTGGCCAAGATTGTCGAGGTTGAGGCGCTCCTCGTCGGGGAGATCACCGAGTATTCGGTGCAGGTCTCTCGTGATACCGCCTCGTTGACGGCCTTTCCCGACTTCGGCGAAGAGGATCCCCAGACACTCGCCTGGGTCACGCTCCGGGAGAATCCCGCGATCGGCGATAGGACGTACCCCCGTCTCCAACCACGGGACCCCGCCCAAACCGTTCAGGCGCAGATCACCAGGTCGAGTTACAGCCTCACGTTGAAGGTGCGCCTCGTTGAAGGCGAAACGGGCGCAACCCTCTGGGAAGATGAGATTTCTCGGCATCTCCGGCGCCGCACCCTTCCAGGATCGCCGGTGGACGCCGACGCTCTGGTTGTGGAGCTGCAGCGCTCCATGGTCCAGGAGTTGGTCCAAACCCTGACGCCCCACGAGGCGACTGCGGAGCGGATGCTAAGGGCCCTTCCTCCCTACAAGAACCCGAAGGCGGTGGAACTCGTCCGAGCGGGCATTGACGCAGCCGCGCAGAGTGATTGGAAGACAGCGGAGCGTTCCTTCCAGGAGGCCGCCCTCCTCCTTCCCGACGCGGCCGCGGTCCACGGCAATCTGGGGGTGGTCTACGAGCGGAGCGGGCGGCTCATGGATGCCTATGCCGCTTACCGCCGAGCGTACTCCTGTCAGCCGGGAGATCCAACCTACCGGTATTACGGCGGTGACCTGCAAATCGCCTTTACGCCTGACCTTCAGAAAGAAGACCTGCCGACGCTGGTCCTGGGTGTGAGGGCTGATGGGCTCCTGTACCTCGATGGTGGCAGGGAGGCTCGGCAGCGCCTCGAGGATAGCTTCGTGATCTATCGGACCGAGGTGCGACGGGATTCCCACTCCGGGAAGATCATGGATGTAAGCGAGGTGGAGATTGCCCGGGGTAAGATCGTCGACGTACTTGCCCGCATGTCCCTCGGGCGAGTGATCCTCCGGGATCCTGAGTTGGAGGTCAGGGCCGGGGACCTGGTGCGCTCGACGAGTGGATAGCCGGGAGGCGGGCGGACCGACGGGAGAGGTGAGCCGAGCAGATGTCTATCCGTGAGACGGCAAGGACCCTCTATGAGCTTAAGAAGCACGTGGAGGACCTGGAGCGGGCCTTCGAGGCGGAGCCGCCTGGCGAGAGGCGCGACACGCTGGAACGAGAGCTGGCGAAGGCCCGAGGGGAGCACCGGCAGGCGAAGAAGATTCTCGAGGGGGAGAAGGGCGACCCCCTCTCGGGTGGCCGGCAGTGACGTGACGGGTTCTCGCCAACTGACCCCACCCCTCGGTCTCAGGATGCCCTAGTGTGCTGAAAAACTCTGCCTCAGCGCTATCGATACCGCGAGACCGGGTGATCTCGTCGGCAACAGGCGCAGGCTCCTCTGGGACGGCTGTCAACTCTCCTCATCCTCCTCCCCACGAGGGTAGGAGAACTCTCTGGGTTCGGTCGTCAGCATCGATTCGCCCCGCATCTTCGCCTCTTTCTCCCGTTTCGATTGACAGCGGACACACCAGCGGGTGAAGGGCATGAGCATGAGGCGTTTCTCGTTGATCCTCTCGTCGCAATCCTCGCAGAGACCGTAGTCGCCCCGAGTAAGCGCCTGGAGGGCCTCATCGATCAAGACAAGCCTTCTCCTCAGACGGTCGCTGAACAGGTAGGCGTATTCTGCGGCCAGGTCTCTGGTGGCGTTGTCTCCCAGATCGCCCAACTCGCCGCCCTCCCGGGTGGACTGGAACTGGGTCTTGACCTGGTCCAGCACCTGCTGCCGGATGTCGAGCAGCATCTTGCGAAATCGGTCTTTGCTCTCTTTCGAAAGGCTCATGGTCCGCCGCTTTCAAAGGGTAGGAGTGCGCCGAGATTCTGCCCTCATGGCGAAAAGCAGATGCTTTTTAGCTTATTCGCAGGCAAAAGAAAAGGGCTTTTTTTGAGCTCTTCGGTGCTGAACGTCTCCCTGAATACTCCCATACGTGGCGACGGGTTGCGGTTCCTCGCCCCCGTGACTATCCTTAGAGACCGGTTTCCACCCGAGCGGGCTGCTGGAAAACCCTTCGGCCAGGCCTCATACTGCACTAAGGATGCCGGGGAGACGTGAGACCGGCCGCGTGTGCGGCAACGCTGCATAGTCGCACCATGAATAAGATTGTTGTGGTCCGCCCCGATGCGCCTTGCCTCGCACACCGGACAGTCTCACGTGCCAGTGTCCTCCATGATAACGCAACGAGTCTTTCAGCAGCCTGCAAGCGGTGTGCCTCATGAGATGGTACCTATCGCAGGCCCGACGGTGAACGATGTACGGCCTCCGGAGAAAGGAAGGAGATCCCCGTGAGCATCATGGACAAGTTGAGAAGTCCATCGCCGGCCCGCATCGTCTCTACTCTCAAGAGGCCTTTCACGAAGAAGGTTGCCTGGTGGGCGGCGGGTATACTCGGCCTGTACACCGTTGTCGGCTTCCTGGTGCTCCCGCCGCTAGCAAAGCACGTGGCCTTGAAAGAACTGCCGAAGGCTCTTCACCGCGAGGTGCGCATCGACAGTATCAGGTTCAACCCCTTCACGCTGGCGCTCCGGGTTGCCGGCTTCGCCATCAAGGAGAAGGAGGGCACCGACCTCTTCGCGACCTTCGACGAGCTCCTCGTTGATTTTCAGCTCGCCTCCATCTTCAGGCGCGCCCCGGTGCTCCGGGAGGTTCGACTCCAGGCGCCCAAGGTCAAGATCCTTCGGAACCAGGACGGGAGCTACAATTTCTCCGACCTGATCGAGCCGCCGTCTCCCAAGCCGCCGGAGCCGGGACCCAAGGTTGCGCCACTCCGCTTTTCCCTCAACAACATCCAGATCATTGACGGGCAGGTCGATTTCGACGATCACCCCGCGGCCGCTCGCCACGAGGTGAGGGAGATCAACGTCGCCGTGCCCTTCGTCTCGGATCTTCCCTATGCCGTCGATACCTACATCGAACCCAGTTTCCGTGCCGTGGTGGACGGCAGCCCCGTTGTCCTCGCCGGCAAGACCAAGCCCTTCCAGGATTCCCTGGAGAGCACGGTTGAAATCAGTATCGACCACCTTGATCTCCCGCGCTACCTGGCGTACGTCCCGGCCAAGCTCAGGTTCAGGATTCCGTCGGGTCTCCTCGATACGAAGCTCACCGCCACCTTCATGCAGAGCCCAAAGAAGGCGCCTTCTCTCACCCTCTCGGGTCGGGTAACCCTCGAAAAGTTCGCTATCACCGAACTTGATGATCGACCCCTCCTTACGCTCCCCATGGTTGCTGTCAGGGTGGATTCCGCGGATATCTTCGCCCAGAAGGTTCACCTTGGCCACGTCCTCATCCAGGATCCGGAACTCCAGGTGCGACGCGACCGGGCCGGCAAGGTCAACCTCCTCTCCGTGGTTGGGGAAGACGGGGCGAAGAAAAGCACATCCGACAAGAAGGAGGCCGCAGCCTCCGAGAAGAAGGGCGCCTTCAACCTCGAGCTCACCGAGCTCAAGGTCGCCGACGCCACGATCCGGGTGAGCGACGAGATGCCGGAAAAGCCCTTTCGAACCGACATCGAGGTGCTGAATCTGACGGTCTCCCGGTTCTCCTTCCCCCAGTCGAAGCCTGCCGCCGTTGCCTTGGATTTCAGGACCTCCGCCGGTGGGAGCTTCGGCTACACAGGCAGGTTCGCGATGGAGCCTCTCTCGGCGGAGGGAACGGTGGAACTGAGCAAGATCCGCATCCCTGCCTATGCCCCCTACTACGGCCCCTTCATCCTCTTCGACATCACGGACGGCCTCTTCGACCTCTCGACCCGATACAACCTGTCCCAGACCTCTGAGGGATTGGCCGCATCTCTCTCAGGTCTTCAGGCCTCGCTGAGTTCCCTTCAACTCCGGAAGCGGGGGGAACTTGCCGACTTCGTCAAGATCCCTGCGACCGCCTTGAAGAATGCCGAGCTTGACCTCGGGAAACGCACGGTCGTGGTGGAGGAGTTCCTGACCAGTAACGGTGCCATCGCCGTCAAACGAGAGAAGGACGGGAGTATCGACCTCACCAAGCTCGTTGCCTCGCCTGCTTCCAAGACCGAAGAAGCCCCACCGTCGGGAGAAACGTCGCCGTGGATCTTCACGGTGAAAAAGGCCACGGTGGACCGATACGCCGTGAACTTTACCGACGAGACTCCCGCCGAACCGGTCAAGGTGCAGGCCGAGCCCATCCAGGTGGTGGCGGAGAACCTCTCCAACCAGAAGGAGAGTAAGGCCCAGGCTTCCCTCAGGGTCACGGTGAATCGGAGCGGCACGGTGGCGGTGGACGGGACCGTGGGTCTGAACCCCCTCACGACCGACTTCCGGGTGGATGTCCAGAGGCTCGACCTCGTTCCCTTGCAGCCATACGTCACCGACCGGGTGAAGATCTCGGTGAGCAGCGGCGAGCTTCGGGTCAAGGGGAGGCTCGGGGTCAAGGCCACCACTGAGGGACCTCCCAAGATATCCTTTGCCGGCCAGACCAACCTGGGCAACTTCGTGTCGCTTGACCGGGCGACTTCGGAGGACTTCCTGAAGTGGAAGTCGCTCTTCGTGGGCGGCATCCAGGCAAACGTGAATCCACTCCGGGTGGAGATCAATGAGGTGGCCCTGTCCGACTTCTATTCCCGGCTCATCGTGTACCCGAACGGCACGTTGAACCTGCGAGAGATGCTTGCCGGCGGCGAGGCTCAACCCTCCAGCGGCGGCGGCGCGGGGCCTGGGGAGAGCCCATCGGCAGCGCCGGCGAAGAAAGAGCCCGCCTCGGGCTCCCCTGCCGAAGAGCCGCCCTTCATCGCCATCGGGAGGGTTGTGCTCCAGGGAGGTAACGTCAACTTCACCGATCTCTTCATCAAGCCGAACTATTCGGCCAATCTGACCGATCTCGGCGGCTCTGTCACCGGGCTTTCCTCGCAACCGGGGACGACCGCCGGTGTTGAGATTCTTGGCCGCCTCAACCGGAGTGCGCCCCTCGAGATCAAGGGCAAGGTGAACCCTCTCGTCGCCAACCCCTACCTCGACCTCAAGGCGGGCGTCAAGGACATCGAGCTCGAGCCCTTCACCCCTTACTCGGGGAAGTACGCCGGCTATGCCATCGAGAAGGGGAAGCTCTCCTTCAACGTGGACTACAAGATCGAGAACCGGAAGCTCAAGGCTGACAACCGGCTCATCCTCGACCAGCTCACCTTCGGGGAAAAGGTCGAAAGCCCCACGGCGACCAAGCTCCCGGTCCTTCTCGCCGTAGCCCTGCTCAGGGACCAAAACGGGGTGATCGATCTCAACCTCCCCATCGGCGGCTCCCTCGATGATCCGGAGTTCAGCGTGGGCGGGGGGATCCTTCAGGTTCTCATCAACCTCATCGCCAAGGCGGCGACCTCCCCCTTTGCCTTGCTGGGCGCAGCCTTCGGCGGTGGGGAAGAGCTGAGCTACGTGGAGTTCCCGCCCGGTCTGGCCGCCCTGGATGACGCCGCGATGGACAAGCTGAGCAAGGTCGGAAAGGCCCTCAACGACAGGCCGGGGTTGACGCTGGATATCAGCGGCCGCGCCGATCCGGTGGCGGACCGCGAAGGCCTCAAGCGCTACTTGCTGGAGCGTGCGGTGAAGGCGCAGAAGCTGAAGGACCTGGTCAAGAAAGGAGAATCGGCGCCGTCGCTGGGCGAGATAACGGTGGAGCCCTCCGAGCACGAGCAGTATCTAACCCGGGCCTATAAGGAGGCCAAGTTTCCGAAACCCCGGACCATCATCGGGCTCGTCAAAGACCTGCCCGTCCCGGAGATGGAGAAGCTGATCGTCACCAACACGGAGACCACCGACGACGATCTGCTCCAGCTCGCAAGCGAGCGGGCGGAGGCCGCGAAGAATTATCTCGTCGACAACGCACAGGTCCCAGCGGACCGCGTGTTTATCGTCTCACCGAAGATCGAGGCGCAGGAGGGAGGTGAAACGGGTAGTAGGAGCCGGGTCCAGTTCTCCCTGAAATAGAGAGCTCGGCCCGTTCAGAAAAAAAAGGGAAGCGGCCTGGCCGCTTCCCGCGTGAGCTCTTCTCTAAGTCGGTCTCTAACGCCGGGCTTTGAGGAGATCACGAATCTCGCCAAGCAACACTTCCTGTTTCGGAGGAGGAGCTGGTGCGGCAGGAGCCGCTTCTTCCTTTTTCTTCAACGCATTCATTGCTTTGATGGCCATGAAGATCGCAAAGGCGATGATGCTGAAATCGAACACGGTCTGGATGAACTTCCCGTAGTTCAGAGTTACCGCGGCAATTTTATCGGCTTCCGGCTTCAAGGTTATGGCGAGGTTGGTGAAATCAACGCCCCCGATGATGAGCCCAAGGGGCGGCATGATGACGTCCCCGACGAACGATGAGACGATCTTTCCGAATGCGCCGCCGATTATGATACCGACTGCCATGTCAACAACGTTTCCCCTCATCGCGAATTCTTTGAACTCTTTCATTAAACCCATAGCTCGCTCCCCTTTCTCGTGAGTTGGTCCATCATGCGGGCCCGAACCGAAGCTGTTTCTTCAGGCTGGATGACACGACAACCTGCTGGCAGGGTAAATATGGGCCTATGGGCTGTCAAGGGCTGAGAGAAAAAAACCCGGCCGAGCATGTTCCGTCCGTCCCCCTTGGTGTCCGAGACAGAAGGGCGCGAGCCCCCCGAAGAAAACGGTTATGCCCGTCTCAGCTCTCCCGGACGCATGGGCAGCCTACGGATGCGCTTTCCGGTTGCGGTGTAGACGGCGTTTGCCACCGCAGGGGCGATGGGCGGCACCCCTGGCTCACCGACCCCACCCGACGGCTCCTGGCTCGGCATGATGTGGACTTCCACCTTCGGCATCTCGTTGATCCGAAGGATTTCGTAGTCATGGAAGTTACTCTGCTCCACCCGGCCCTCTCTGAAGGTGATCTCGCCGTAGAGAGCGGCGGTGAGGCCGAAGACGATGCCGGACTCCATCTGCGCCGCAATGGTATCAGGGTTCACGATCCTGCCGCAATCAATGGCGCAGACGACGCGATGGACCCTGACCAGCCCTGCCGGGTTCACCGAAACCTCAGCCACCTGGGCGACGAAGCTTCCAAAGGACTCGTGAACGGCGATCCCCTGGAACCGGTCGGGGGCAGATCTCTTGCCCCACCCGGCCTTGGCGGCCACAAGGTCGAGGAGGGCGCGCTGGCGTGGGTGCTTCGCCAGCAACTGCCGCCGGTACTGGTACGGATCCTTGCCGGCAAGGTGGGCCAGTTCGTCGATGAAACCCTCCTTGACGAAGGCGGTGAAGGTGTGGCCCACGGAGCGCCACCAGAGGACGGGCACTCCCGCCGGCGCCATGTGGTAGTCCACGAGGAAGTTCGGAACCTCGTAGGGGGAATCAGCGGCACCCTCCACCTGGGTAGGATCAAGCCCGTCTTTCATACCGCCCTGGAAGGGGGTGCCGATGAGAATTGACTGGCCCACGATGCGATGATGCCAGGCGACCGGCATGCCGTCGTCACCGAGGCCGGCCCTGATGAGGTTGTACACCACAGGGCGGTAGTAGCCGCCGCGGATGTCGTCCTCACGGGTCCAGACCACCTTGACCGGCGCCTTCACCGCCATGGAGACCTGCACCGCCTCGCGCACGAAGTGGGCGTCTCCCACAGCGCGCCTGCCGAAGCCGCCGCCGAGGAGCATGGTGTGGAGCTTCACCTTGTCGGGCGGGAGGCCGGTGAGCCTGGCGGCGGCATCCCGGTCCCCTGTCTGCATTTGCGTTCCGGTCCAGATGTCGCAACCGTCGGCGCGGACGTGAGCGACGCAGTTGAGGGGCTCCATGGGCGCGTGGGCAAGGTAGGGAACCTCATAGATCGCCTCGATCCTCTTGGCGGCGGCGGCCAGGGCCCCCTCCACGTCGCCCCTTCGGGCTGCGATCACTCCCTGCTTTCCGGCCAGCTTCGCGTACTCCTCTCGCTGGCTCTTGCTGTCAAGAGTCGCTAGCGGCCCCTCGTCCCAGACGACCTCGAGAGCATCCCGGCCGCCTTTGGCCGCCCAGAAGTGGTCAGCAACCACGGCCACCCCGGAATCGATCCTCGCCACCCCTTTCACGCCGGGCACGGCCTTCGCCTTGACGTCGTTCACGCTTCTCACCGTGGCGCCGAACACGGGGGGCCGGGCGACGACGGCGGTGAGCATTCCGGGCACCCGGACATCGAGGCCGAAGAGTGCCTTGCCGTTGATCTTCTCCGGGGTATCTAGTCGCTTCATGGGCTTCCCGATCAGGGTGTAGGCCTGAGGTGGCTTCAGGGGCACGTCGGCAGGCGGCGCGAGGCGCGCGGCCCGCTCCGCGAGCTCGCCGTAGGAGAGCCGCCTCTTGGTTGTTTCGTGGATCACCGAGCCTTTCTCCGCTCGACACGTAGCGGGTTCGACGCCCCAGGTCGCCGCGCCGGCAGCGATGAGCATCACCCGCGCCGTTGCCCCCGCCTTGAGAAGCTGGTCCCATGAGGTGCGGACGCTCGTGCTGCCGCCGGTTCCCTGGACCCCCCACTGCGTGTGGTTGTATGCGGGATCGACTGGTGCCGCCTCGATGCGAACCCTGGACCAGTCGACCTCGAGTTCCTCGGCGACGAGCATGGGGAGCGAGGTGTAGACTCCCTGTCCCATTTCCGATTTATTGACAATTATGGTGACGGTATCGTCTGTGCCGATGCGGATGAAGGCGTTGGGGGTGAAGGGAGGCGGAGATCCGGTTGAGGCGTGTGTCGGCGATCCCTGGAAGGGTATGGTGAAGCCGAGGATCAGCCCGCCGCCGAGAAAAGCACCGGTCTTGAGGAAGTCACGACGACTCAGATTGATGATCTCGTTCATGACGCACCTCCTTGGGTCGTCGTGGCGACGGCACGGTGGATGGCACCCCGAATGCGCTGATAGGTGCCGCAGCGGCAGAGTATTCCGGACATGGCGGCGTCGATGTCGGCATCGGTCGGCTTTCGGTTTTTCCTCAGCAAGGCCGCGGCAGCCATGAGCTGTCCCGACTGGCAGTACCCGCACTGGGGCACCTCCTCGGCAATCCAGGCCTTTTGGAGGGGGTGGCTGAGATTGGTCGAAAGGCCCTCGATGGTGACGATCTCCATGCCGACCACGGCCGATGCGGGCGTTACACAGGAGCGGACGGCCTCGCCGTCCACGAGGACCGTACAGGCGCCGCAGAGAGCCATGCCGCAGCCGTACTTGGTCCCGGTGAGCCCGAGCGTGTCCCGGAGCACCCAGAGGAGCGGTGTCTCCGGAGAGACATCAACCTTGAACTCCTTGCCGTTGACTTTGAGAGTAGCCATCACTGCCTCCTTGATTAAGATGCCCCCTTTGTCTGAAAAGCGATCTCATCCTCCTGGCACCGGACAAGGTAAGGCTCCCCGGCCGCCAGCAGATAGGGGAAGGCCTTCTGCCCGCATCATCTTCATGGTGGGCGGAGGAGCGCCCTGGTTGGCGTGGCGTTCTGTATTGTGCAGCAGCAGATGAAAGATATGATGATCAGCGGCACAAACGCCCAGTGCCCCGTCTCTCTCTTTGTCCTTCTCTCCGAGGTGCTTGTCAAGAGGGGATCGTGGCAATGAGCGCTCTCCGCTCCTCGTCCGTGAGGTGCCGGTAACGGCCTTTGGCGAGGTTCCCGAGGCCGAGGGGCCCGATCGCCACCCGCACGAGCCGGAGAACCTTTACTCCCAGAGCTTCCAAGAGCCGTCGGATATGCCGGTTCTTCCCCTCGTCGAGCACCACCTCCAGCCAGCTGTTACGCGTCCCTTGCCGTATGAGGCGGACGCTCTTTGCCGCGAGGACGTCTCCTTCGTTGGCGGCGATACCGGTTACCGTGCGCTGCAGCAGTGCCGCATCTGCGAGGCAGTCCACCTGAACGTGATAGGTCTTCTCGAGACGGTTCTCCGGCGCGAGGATCCGTGCCGCCCACTTCGTGTCGTTGGTGAGGAGGAGCAGTCCCTCGCTTGCCTTGTCGAGTCGCCCCGCGGGCGCAAGCCAGGGTAGATCAGCCTCGGCGACACAGTGGTAGACGGTGCCCCGCCCTTTCTCGTCGGCTGCGGTCGTGACCAGTCCCCGGGGCTTGTTGAGCATGATGTAGATCTTCTCCGTAAGATCGATGCGGCAGGCGTCCACCTGGATGAGGTCGCGACCGAGGTCGACGGGTGCTCCCGGCTCGCGGCAGACGGTCCCGTTCACCCGCACCCGCCCCTCGAGGACGAGGGCCTTCGCCCGGGTGCGGGAGCAAAAGCCCAGCTTCGAGAGGGCTCGGGCCAGACCGGCTCCGGGCCGGCGGCTCCGAGGATTCCGGGCCATCTTTTTGGAGGCGACAGGTTTCACGCCAGCTTCAGGTTCTTGAAGTCCTTGACCTGGCCGGTGATTCCCCGCTCGGTGGGCAGACGCTCGATGCTGGAGGCACCGAAGAATCCAGCGATACCCGGCATCCGTTTCAACGCCGTCCCCACATTCTGCGGTTCATCAAAGGGACCGCCGTGGCAGATCACGAGGAGGTCCTTCCTGACCTTCTTGCCACCTTCGGCGATCTTCATTACCAGACTGATGGCATCGTCAAGGGTGAGGGCGACGGCAGCGCCGATGGAGCCCGAGGTGGTGAGCCCCACGTGGGCCACGAGCTGATCGGCCCCGGCCTCGGCCATGGCCTTTGCCTGGTCCGGGTCGAACACGTACGGCGAGGTAAACATGTCCAGCTGGTGGGCGATCCGGATCATCTCCACCTCTTTGTCATAGCCCATGCCGGTCCCTTCCAGGTTGGCCCGGAAGTTCCCGTCGATGAGCCCGACCGTGGGGAAGTTCTGGACGCCGGAAAAGCCGATCTCTTTGAGTTGCCTGAGGAACACGGGGAAGAGACGGAAGGGATCGGTGCCGCACACGCCCGCCAGGACCGGTGTGTTCTTGACCACCGGCAGGACCTCGGCGGCCATCTCCACCACAATGCCGTTCGCGTCGCCGTAGGGCATGAGGCCGGCAAGAGAGCCACGGCCCGCCATGCGGTAGCGGCCCGAGTTGTAGATGATGATGAGGTCGGCGCCACCGGCCTCGGCGCACTTGGCGCTGATCCCGGTCCCGGCGCCGCAGCCGACGATGGGCTTGCCCGCAGCGACCTGGGCGCGCAGTCTGCGCAGCATCTCCTCGCGTGGAATAGCCATAGATATTCTCCTTTCTCCGGGTTACTTCCCTAGCATGCCGAGCAAGGTTTCAGCCGCCTTGGCAGCGAACTCAGGGTCGTTGATGTTGTTGTCCAGCTCGATCACCGGAATGCCCGGCTTGACATTGGCCTTGATCGCTTCATAGCAGGCCCTATCGGCCTCGGGGTCCCAGTAGGCGTTGCCCGGGCTGTCGAGCATGGACACACCCTTCAGGGGCAGGAGGATTGCCGCCGGCCCCTTGGATTCATTGGCCGCTCGGGCGATCATCTTCCCCATGATGCGGTTCTCTTCGACGTTGGTTCGCATGAGGGTGACGTTGGGGTTCCACTGGTAGAGGTTCCGGTTGCGGTACTTTTCGGGGACGGTGCTGAGTGCCCAGAAGTTACACATGTCTACGCAGCCGGGGACGAGCACGGTGGGGATCCCGGCCCGCGCCGCCGCCAACATCCGATCGGGTCCGGCGGTAAAGACCCCACCGCAGACCTCATCTGCGAGCTCCGTCGTGGTGATGTCCAGGGAGGCGGCGATGTAGCCGTCCGCGATCAGGCTCTCCATGGTCTTACCGCCCGTTCCCGTGGCGTGAAAGACGAGGACCTCGAAGCCCTTGGACTCGAGGATGCCCCGCGCCTTGTCCACGCAGGCTGTAGTGTTTCCGAACATGGAGGCCGTGACCAGCGGTTTCTCCTCCTTTGCCGGGGGTACATCCACCTTGGTCATGCCGGCGATGGCCCCCGCTGCATTGGCATAGATAGTGCGGCTGATGCGATTGAACCCGGCCACATCCACGATGGAGGGAACGAACGTGATGTCCTTGGTGCCCGCATAGGCGCTCACATCACCGCCGCCGACGGTGGAGACCATGACCTTGGGGACGCCCACCGGAAGGGTCCGCATCGCCGAGGTCGCGACAGAGGTCCCGCCGGTTCCTCCCATGCCGATGATGCCCTGGAGCTTTCCCCCGTCGAAGAGCTTGCGCACCATCACCGCCAGCCCGGTGGACATGACCTTCATCGCCTCGTCCTTGTGATCGCCGCTGCGGAGCTGGTCCAACTTTCCTCCGCCGGCTGCGGCAACCTCCGCCCGCGACACATCCGGCTTGAGGGTCGGCTCACCCATGACGCCGAAGTCCACGACGAGCGTCTTGAGACCTTCCTTTTCGACCAGGTCCTTGATGAAGGCAAACTCGTGACCCTTCGTGTCCAGCGCGCCAATTATCACTACCGTCTTGGCCATGGCTCCCTCCTTTCTCGTTTGAGTTTCGGTTGAGGGCATGGTGCAGGACCGAATTCCCGTTAGATCGGCTTCGCGCATTCGCTACCCGTTGAGTTTTCGAGTGTTTTCCAGTGTGGCTTCGAGGGGTGAACCGGTCCTGGCTGTATTATAACAGAAGGTAAACTTCGGTTGGAAGGAGAGGATTATCCCCGTGGAGTCCCGGCTTCATGGACCCCTTGCTTGTGGTCGTTCCACCCGAGCCCAATCCCGCCATGCCGGCTCACTTGGCGAGCGCCTTGATGATCTCCTGGCAGAACTCGGGGAGATCGTTGGGCGCCCGGCTGGTGATGATGTTGCCGGCGAGCCGTGGTGTCATATCTTTCCTCTGTGCATCCGGTTCCTCCCCCGACTCGGGGGTGTCGACTCCTCGCCGCCGTTCTTCCTAAGAAGACCCTTGTTTCGCAACGCGTGCACGACGAGGAAGGTGTTCCACTCCCGTTGCGATCTGCCCCAGCTTCCGTCGCACCGCTGGGTTCGCCGCAGGCGTTCGAAGGCGAGGTCAAGCTGGGTATCCGCCTCCGGCAGATCCAGGTGGGCCAAGGCGTTGACCGTCTGATAGAAGGGCACCGTGGAGGGCCACTCACCCGAATGACGCTGCGCCTGCGCCAGGGCCCTGACGACGAGGGCGACGGCCTCGCTGCGACAGTACTCCGGGTGCACCACGAACGCCCTGAGGACGTTGTTTGAAGAGGGCCACCCGCCCCACCGGCCGTGTCTCTCGACGCCCTCTCCGCCGAGACGTTCGTACTGGCTCAGGACCCAGGGGTCCCTTTCCCGGCCGAAGACGCTGGCGAGAAAAAGCGTGGTGCCGACCGCCAACAGGTCGAGTCGCCCTGGGGTAAAGGGGAGCCCCTGGAGCTGGGCGGGGGGAAACCTTCCCGGCTGGCCGCGCCATTCGCGAAGCGTCTCCGCGGTTGTGTCGATGAGCCAATCCAGGGCTCGTTCCACGCAATCGGCCGGCTCCCGCACAGTGAGGTGCAGCCCGAAGAGTCTCTGGACGGTGGTGACGAAGGAGTGGTCCCAGGAGCCGTCGACCCCCTGGCCCTGCTCGAGCGATTCCACGGCGGACCGGAAGTCGGCCCGCCACTGCGGCGTCGATTCCTCGTTCAGCCATCTCTTCCGGGCGTAGAGTCCGGCAGGAGTCTTGCTCCCTCTGAATATCCGGCAGGGATCAGACGAGCAGTAGCTACTCACCGGGCTGGGAGCTGGTGTGGTCGTGGGTGATTTGCCACTTCCCCGCGGCCTTTTCGACAACGAGGGTGATCGCCCCGCGTACCTGAAAGGTCGCTCCGTCTTCAGTAGCCAGTGCCATGGTGTACGGGGCAACGGCGAGGGCGTAGGTGGGACCGAGGGGGGTCACCTCGATGGTCCCGAGCGAAATCTTGTAGCGGCCCGCATGACCGACGATCTCATTGGTCTCGGAGCGGATGGCTTCCCAACCGCGGGTTATCTTCCCGTCGTCAATGGAAATGATGCTCGGCTTCTTGCTATACATCTCCATCACCGCTTTCGCGTCGGCCTTGTTGCTCGCCTCCACGAAGGTGCGGACAAACTTCTGAACCTCGGTCGTCACCGTATCTGGTGTCTCGGCGAAGGCGCTCATGGCAACGAGGCACGCGAGAGTCGCAAGCAGGCAAAACACACGCTTCATAGAGACTGATCTCCTTCATACGAGGAGTTCGGAGGAGTGCATTCTTTCTTTTTCACGTGGTGCAGCCTACTGCCCTTGCCGGAAATGGCAAGGAGACGGGAACGTTCTTCTTGACGCCCTAGATTCTCCTGCTGAAAGCTGCTTCGGAGAGGGCTGCGGAGATCATCTCCTTCGGGGGCATTACCGACGTCCTGCGGCGCGGTTTCCGGCATTCAGTCTCAGCCGGGACGATTCTTGTCCAGTTCATCCAGGTAGGCGAGCATCCGTTCCAGCCGATTGGTCACATGGCGGATCGCGATGATCGCCTTCACCCTTTTCAGGAGATCGGAGAGCATGAAGGGCTTCAGGACAAGGTCGTCTGGCGCACTCTGACGGACGTCAATAGCCGCCCCGGGGAAACCGGTCATCATGATCACCGGGATAAGCGCTGTTCTCTCGCTCGCCCTCAAAGCCTTGCAGACCTCGGCTCCGTCAAGCCCGGGCATGACCAGGTCGAGGAGAATGACATCGGGCGCCTCCCTTGCCGCCAGCTCGAGGGCGTTATTGCCGTCTTCGGTGGTGATCACCTGGTACCCCAGGGGCGTGAAGAACTCTGCGAGGAGGTTCCTCACGAAATGCTCGTCGTCTACCACCAGGATCTTGTGCGCCACTCCGAGTGCTCCAGTTTCATCAGGTGACCGGGGCAATAACACTCAACTTTTCCTATAGGCGCGATTATAGTTTACAACCTTGACGCAGGCAAGAGGGGCATTTTTCCTTGAGCCCCTTGTATCACCCCTTCGGCGGTACGACCTCTTTTTCGCGCTGCCGCCGCTCGGTAACGGTTTCTCCGCCAATACCCCAGTTGTCGGTCTCGACCTCGTCGATGACAACGACTGTGGTCTGAGGATTTTTCCCGAGAATCTCGGCGAGCAATCTCGTCACCTCCCGAATGAGGCGAGCCTTTTGGTCCGGTGTTGCGCCCTCCCTGGTGATCTTTATGTTCACGTACGGCATGTGGGAACCTCCTTTCGGATATGGAACTCAGTCGCCGCGAACAAGCGTCGAAGGCACGTCGAAACAGACACTACACCAGGAGAGAGGCGCCTCCAAGTCAATTTCTCCGTTCTTGTCGTTTCCGGGCAGACTTGGAGGTCTCGTTCATGCTGTGGCTGATGCCGGAAGGCCCGTTATGGACTTCTGGAAGCTCTACGACGAGCACTACTCCCGGGTCAGGAAGTTCATTCGCTCCCAGGTGCGCGACACCGGGGTTGCCTCACAGCAGGCCCCTGAGCTCTGACTTTGGAGTTTGCCTCCTTGAGGCTTGACAAAGCTATTCGCGAGGGCTAAATTAGCAACCGTAGTGGTCCAGTTCTGTTCGAAGGTCGGTTTCATACCAAGGGAGTAAGTCCTTTACCAGAGTGGTGACCTGAGACGTGGGACCAGAAGAAACTTTTTACAGGAGGTCAGCACTATGGTAAGCGGGACTGTGAAGTGGT
>Ga0209253_10000933_pt1 | contig 25531 bp, 25 predicted proteins | sample FrelakmetBRP12BR_FD_187145 | JGI IMG/M metagenome (GOLD analysis project Ga0209253, IMG submission 187145) | Freshwater lake sediment microbial communities from the University of Notre Dame, USA, for methane emissions studies - BRP12 BR (SPAdes)... | ecosystem: Environmental > Aquatic >...
GCGGTCGAGACTGCCAACGAATGATGTCGGTGCGGCGCACGCTGCTCGCGGCTCTGGCGATCGCCGCGCTCGTCGTCGCAGCCGGCGCGCTGTACGTTCGTCACTGGCTGGCGCAGCCGCTCGCGATCGGCTCCGAACCCGCCATCGTTGAGGTCCAGCCCGGGCAAACGCTGACGGCTGTCGCGCGTGGACTCGCCGCGAGGGGTTTACTCACCCACCCGCGGTTGCTCGCCCTCTACGGCCGGTTCATCGGCGCCGATTCGCGGATGCACGCGGGAGAGTTTTCGATCAAGCCGGGCACCTCGCCCCGCGGCCTGCTGCAGGCCCTGGTGAGCGGCGCCGTCGTCCAGCATTCGGTTACGATCGTCGAGGGCTGGACGTTTCGCGAGTTGCGCGTGGCGCTCGCGGCGGTACCGACACTCGAGCACACCACGGTCGGCATGCAGGACGACACCGTCATGCGTGCGCTCGGCGAGGAGGGCAAGCCCCCCGAGGGCCTGTTCTTTCCCGACACGTACCTCTTCGGCAAAGGCACCCGCGACATCGACCTGCTGCGGCAGTCGCGCGATCGCATGCGCAGTGAGCTGGCGCGGGCCTGGGCGTCACGGCACGACGACCTGCCGCTGAAGGACGACTACGAGGCGCTGATCCTGGCATCGATCATCGAACGCGAAACAGGGCATCCGGACGAGCGTGCGCGCATCGCCGGCGTATTCGTCGAGCGATTGCGCCGGGGCATGCGTCTGCAGACGGACCCGACGGTCATCTACGGCCTCGGAGCGAAGTTCGACGGCAACCTGCGGCGCGCTGATCTCGAGCGCGACGGGCCGTACAATACGTACACACGGGCGGGTCTGCCGCCGACGCCGATTGCGCTTCCCGGGGCCGCATCGCTGCGGGCAGCGGTGCAACCCGACGTGCGCGGTGAGCTTTTCTTCGTCGCGACGGGCGAGGGCGACGGCAGGCATGCGTTCTCGCAGACGCTGGCAGAGCACGAGGCCGCCGTCCGGCGGTACCTGGTGCGTTACCGCCAACAGCACAGCAAGGGTCGTTGAACAACGTGCAGGGCAGGTTCATCACGTTCGAAGGCGGCGAGGGCGTCGGCAAGTCGACGCAGATCAGGCGCGCGTCCGCCTGGCTGGAGGCAGAGGGTGTGGAGGTCGTGCTGACGCGCGAGCCGGGTGGCACACCCAGGGCCGAACAACTGCGCCGCATCCTGCTCGAGCGCACCGACGAGCCCATGCCGCAATCGTGCGAACTGCTGCTGATGTTCGCGGCGCGCGCGAGTCACCTCGCCAACCTGATCGAACCGGCCGTGGCGCGCGGTGCATGGGTGCTGTGCGACCGGTTCACCGATGCCACCTACGCCTACCAGGGCGGCGGCCGCGGCTTGCCCGCAGCTGACATCGATGCGCTGGTGCATATCGTGCATCCGCAGCGCCAGCCCGACCTCACCGTGTTGCTCGATGCGCCCGTCGCCGTCGGCATGGCACGCGCGCGGGGGCGCAACGGCACCGCTGGGCCTGATCGGTTCGAGTCCGAGCGCGCCGAATTCTTCGAGCGTGTCCGGCAGAATTATCTGCAGCGCGCGGCGCAGGAATCGGCACGGTTCCGCGTCGTCGACGCGACCCGCGGACTCGAGTGCGTAGAATTGGCCATCCGCGCAGCCTTGCAGCCGATGCTCACCACCCAGGCGCCGTCGCCATGAGCCAGGACGCGGACGACGACATCACTGGCAGCGCCAGCGACCAGGATTTCGCGCCGCTGCCGATCGACCTGCTGCCATGGCATGAGTCCGCGTGTGACAAGCTGACGGCAGCGGTGGCCTCCCGGCGCCTGGCGCACGGATTGCTGCTGCAGGGACCGGCCGGCGTCGGCAAGGAGCGCTTCGCCTCCGCGTTGGCAGCAGCGTTGTTCTGCACGGGCCGCGGCGAGCGCCTCGTGGCCTGCGGTGAGTGTGCCGAGTGCCTGCTCAGCAGGGCCGGCACGCACCCGGACCTGCACTGGTTGCGCATTCCTGACGACAGGAAATCGATCGGCGTTGACCAGGTGCGCGAAGTCTGCGAGCAGCTCTCGATGACGAGCATGCGACGTGGCTACCGGGTGGCGGTGATTGCGCCGGCCGAGAAGATGACACCGTCGGCGCAGAACGCCTTGCTCAAGACGCTCGAGGAACCGTCGCCTCGCACCGTGCTGGTGCTGGTCACGGCGCGGCCGTCGGCCTTGTTACCCACGCTGCGCAGCCGGTGCCAGCGCATCGAGGTGGCACGCCCTGAGAATTCACTGGCGCTGCGCTGGCTCACCGAGACCCTCGGCAGCGTGCCGCCACCTCGCTTGCTTGCCGTGGCCGGCGGTTCGCCGCTCAAGGCGCTCGCGCTGGCACCGCATTTCGCGGGTCTCGAAGAACAGATGACGGTGCTGCTCGAAGCAGTTCTGGACCACCGGGTCGAGGTCACGCGCGCCGCTGCCGACATGCAAGGGGCGGGGTTGCCGACGCGCCTCGACTGGCTCGAGGCGTGGCTCGTAGCCGCCGTCCGGGTCGCGACCGGGGTCGTCAATGAGAATCCCCTCACGTTTCGCACCGGTTCGTGCTTGCAAAGGGCGACGGCCGAGTTGAACATAACCAAGGCGTTCCAGGTATTGGATCGCTTGCGCGAGGCCCGCAGCCTGCTCGAAGGCTCGGTCTCCGCGCCTCTCGTGGTCGAATGCATGCTGCTCGAATTGCAAGCAGCGGCGTCGGCCCGCTGATGGAGCACTGAGAAGGTTGAAATGAGCCCTGCCCCCGCGCGACAACCAAACAAGCCTGGCCTGCTGACGCTCACCATCAAGGACAAGAGCGCGCTGTACCTCGCCTACATGCCATTCGTGAAAAACGGCGGGCTCTTCATTCCGACGAGCAGCAACTACCGCCTCGGTGACGAGGTGTTCATGCTGCTCAACCTGATGGGCGAGGACGAAAAGCTGCCGGTGGCCGGGCGCGTCATCTGGATGACACCCAAGGGTGCGCAGGGCAAGCGAACTGCCGGCATTGGCGTGCAGTTCAGCGAGCAGGATCGCGGCAACACGCAGCGCAAGATCGAGGCCTATCTCGCCGGCGCGCTCGGCGGCGACAAGCCCACTCACACGATGTAGCCTCGGACTGGCCCGAACTCACCGGGCTGCCAGCAACGAACCCGGTTGGAGATCTTCATTGAATAAACTGACGCGTCTTCTGTTCGTTCTTGTCACCGTGTGCGGCTGTGCGACTGCATATGCCGCGGAACCCGAGCAGGCTGAGACCAAGCCTGCGGCGGTGGCGCCGGTCGCAGCTCCCGGGGTTCCTGCGCCGCCCGTGGCTGCTTCGACTCAGGCTTTGCAGGCAGCTGATGCCGCCGCGACCAAGCCCGCAGCTGGCGAGGATAAGGCGGCTGCGCGTGTCCCGTCGGGTTACAAGGCCAAGAAGATCGATGGTGATACGTTGTATTGCCGCAAGAGCACTCCGCTCGGCTCACGCTTTCCGACGGAGGTCTGCATGACGGTGGCCCAGTACGAGGAATCCGTGCGCCAGCGCGACGGGCTGCGGCAGGAACTCACCGGCAAGCAGAAGAGCTACTCGATTTCGCAGTAGGGCTGGCGACTACTTCTTTCCCGTCAGCGGATCAGCGTATCGGCGAGACCGGTGGCAGCAATGCCGCCCCGCAATACCTGAGTTTCGAAACCCCGTTCGCTCAGGATGTAGGCCGCGGCAGAACTGCGCCGGCCGTTGTCGCAGACCACGACGTAGCGGATCGCCGGGTCGAGCGTCTTGATCTTCAAGCGGATGAAATAGAGCGGCACGTTGAGCGACGGCTCGAGGTGCCAGTGCTCGTATTCACTCGGCAGGCGCACGTCGAGCCACATGCCGCCCTTCGCCACGATCTGCAGGCCCTGGTCGTAGTCGACCCACTGCAGCATCGGCTCGTTGAGCAGGGTGTTGAAATCGTCCTTGGCGAGGCGCATCAGCACGCCATCGGTCAGCATCGTGACCGTGGCATTGCGCGTGGCGCCGGAGATCAGCGCCTCCTCACCGAAGGTCTCGCCGATGCCCAGTTCCGCGAGGCGGATGCCTTCACGGTTGAGCGGAGTTTCGCGGCTCACCGAGCAACGGCCCGAGACGATCACGTAAAAGAAGTCGCCTTCCTCGCCCTGGCGGATCACCACGTCGCCCGCCGAGTAATTCATCCGCTGCAGGCGCATGAACACGGCCTGCAGGTTGGCTGGCGGAATGCGGTGGAAGGCCCGGCTCTGCAGCAGCATGGTCATCCAGTCGTCCGACGACTCGTTGCTGGCGCCCAGTTCGCCGACTTCGTAGATGCCCGTCTGGTCCCAGGTGATCAGGACATCGAGCAGGTCGCTGTCGATGGACAGGTACTCGATCTTTTCGGAGGCCACCCGTGCCGTGCAGTGGCGGGGCAGGATCGGTGCGAGCGGATGGTGCGCATCGGCCGTGCCCCCGCGGATCGTGCCGATGACGCGACCGTTCGACAGCAGTTCGACCTCGCCGCTCGCGAGGTAGTACGTCCGCTTCTCCTTGTCGCCTTCCTTGAACAGCACACGGCCCTGAGGCAATTCGCGAATGACGGTCTTGCGCGCGAGCGCCCGGAGGTTCTCTTTCTTGAGCCCGTCGAGCGGTGAGAACGCACGCAGGACGCTGAGTTCGACGGTGGTTGGATCGCTGCTCATGAAGGACGGCTGCAAAAGGAGAATGATGGTATCACGGCGCGCCGGGCCCGCCGAAGCTCGACCAGCCCGGATCCGGCCGGAACCTGTCGCCGTATTTCGAGGCCAGCGCGTCGAGTCGTGCCACGACGTTTTCGACGCCACGGTCCCGCGCGTAACGCAACGGCCCGCCACGGAACGGGGCGAAGCCCGAGCCGAAGATCACTCCGGCATCGATGAGATCGCTGTCCGCCACCACGCCTTCCCGCAGCACCGCCATGGCTTCGTTGGCCATTGCCAGCATGAGGCGATCTTCCAGGTCGTCGGGGGCGCGTGCAGCGGGGTCGACCGGCGGCTTTACCGCCTTGCCGTCGCGCCATTCATAGAGGCCCTGGCCGGTCTTTTTGCCGAGCTTGCCCGCCGCGACCAACGGGGCCACGGCGTCGGGCGCAGGTCCGCCGAAGGCCGTCGACAGGATGCGGCCGACGTGCAGGCACACGTCGAGGCCGACGATATCCGCGAGTTCGATGGGACCCATCGGCATGCCGAACTTGACGGCGACCTCGTCGATCGTGGCGAGGGGCACGCCTGCGCCTGCGGCGAGCATCGCCTCCGTCATGTACGGCATCAACACCCGGTTCACCAGGAAACCGGGAGCGCTGCGACAAGGCAGCGGCAGCTTGTCGATGGCTCGCGTGAAGGCGAGTGCGGCGGCACGGGCCTGCGGCTCGGTTGCAGCGGACTCGACCACCTCGACCAGTGGCATCTGCGCGACCGGGTTGAAGAAGTGCAGACCCACGAGCCGGCCCGGCCGGGCGAGTCTTTCCGCGAGTGGCTCGAGCATGAGGCTCGACGTGTTGGTGGCGAGGAGTGCGCCGGGTTTCAACCGGGGTTCGATGCGCGCGTACAGCTCGCGCTTCGCCGCGGCGTCTTCGTAGATGGCCTCGATCACCACGTCAGCACGTTCGACGCCGTGGCCTGCCACGTCCGCCTGCAGTCGCGCGAGCTGCTCGGCCGCCCTGCCGGGAACGCGGCTGCGCTTCTCGAAGAAGGCGCGCGCACGATCGAGTGCGGGCTGCACGAACTCGGCGCCGCGGTCCTGCAGGGTCACGGTAAAGCCGCGGAGCGCACACCACGCAGCAATGTCGCCGCCCATGACGCCGGCGCCGACGACGTGCACGTGGCCACCCGTTGGCAGCTCCTTGCCGCCCAATCCCTTCAGCCTTTCCTGCAGGAAGAACACGCGCACGAGGTTGCGTGAGGTGGAGGTGCAGACGAGCCGTGCGACCGACTGGGCTTCGGCTTCATAACCCGTGTGCGGACTCGCGCCGTGGCGGCGCCAGAGATCCACGATCGCATACGGCGCGGGGTAGTGTTCCTGGCGCGCTCGCCGGCGAACCTGGCTCTCGATCCTGCCGGCCACCAGACCGCGTACGAGTGGCAGGTTCAGCAGGCGCTGACTCCATGGGGCCTGGCGTCGCGTGCGCGGGTGCAGCGCCAGCCGTTTCGCAGCGTCACGCAACTGCCCGGCCGGAACGATCTCGTCGATCAGTCCCGCCTGCAGCGCCTTGTCCGGGCGCAGGTTCTTGCCCGTGAGCATCAGGTCCATCGCCGTCGCCACGCCCAGCAGCCGCACGGCGCGCACGGTGCCGCCGAACCCAGGATGAATGCCGAGCATCACTTCCGGCAGGCCCAGTGTGACCTTCGGATCGTCGGCGCAGACGCGGTGGCGGCAGGCCATTGCGAGTTCGAGTCCGCCGCCGAGGCAGTAGCCGTTGATGGCAGCGACGGTGGGGAAGGGCAGGTCTTCGAGCCGCTGCAGCACGCCGTGCGCCGCGCGGATCGATGGCACGGCTGCCGACGGCTCGCGCACCTGGCCGAATTCGGACACGTCGGCGCCCGCAATGAAGCCGCTCTTGCCGGAACGGATGACCAGGCCGGCTGGTCGCTGCAGTTCGGTCTCGCGCAGGCGCCCGTCAAGTTCTTCCATCGCGGCGCGCGAGAGCGAGTTGGCGCTGGCGCCGGGTTTGTCGAAGGTGAGCCAGGCGACGCGATCCGCATCGATCTCGAGCGTCCACTGGCGTGATGGCGAGGCAGTCGCGGCAGTGCTCATCCGTCCTCCATGAACGACGCGGACCGGGATCAGCCGGTGACGTGGAAATCGCAGACCAGCGGCCGGTGGTCGGAAAACGTGACCTCGGGGATCACGAAAGAGTCGATCTCGATGCCTTTCGAGTACAGGATGAAGTCGAGTTCCATGCGCGGCTTGCGCGCTGGATAGGACGGCAGGCCCGCGACGTTGGCACTGCGCAGTCCGCTCGCTTCCATGAACAGCGACATCTCGTGCTCGCCCCAGAACGTGTTGAAGTCGCCTGCGACGATCACCGGCTTGGCCGAGCGCTTCACGAGTTCGAACACCTGCCGCAACTGTGCGTGCCGGTGCCGGAACTTGAGGGAGAGGTGGACCAGGAAGACGCAGACATCGTCGAGTTCGAGTTCGATGATCAGGCGCTTGATGCCGGTGTCGAAGTAGTGGAAACGCTCCCCCTCGACGCGCGGTGCCGCCAGGAAGGCGTTGGACTGCTTGTTCAGGATCGGCACGAACGTGTTGAACGAATTCGCACCGTACTTGCACTGGTAGATCGAGTAATGCCCGAGCGAGTCGGCAATCACTTCTGCCTGGTTGACCTTGCCGGTGCGGATCGAGCCGGTGTCGATCTCGATCAGGCCCACGATGTCCGGATCCTGCCCCTTGATGAAGCGGGTGATTCCGGCCAGCACGCGTTTGTCGCTGCGGAGGTAGCCGGCGCCCGGGACCGGCAGGTGGAAAGCGGCCCCGGTGCCGGTGGCGTAGCGGATGTTATAGAGCAGAAAGCGCATCAGACCTCAATTCTACGGGTCTGGACGCTGATCCGGAACCGAATGCGCTAGGCTAGACTATTGCCGCTCCTCCAGGAGCAAGGCTGTCGATGGAGGCTCCGTGAATAGCATCACCCAGCAGAACCCGATCCGGCTTTTCGTCTGCCACGTATGGGTGGAGGACGAGGATTACCACAGGATCTTCGAGTACGTCGAAAGCAGTCCCAATTTCTTCTATCGCAACACCAGCACGCCGGACGCACGTCCGTCGGGCGACAAGGAGGCGCTGCGTGAGTCGTGGCGCAAGCAGATCGTCGAGGCCGAGGTGATGATCCTGCCGGCCGCGCTATACCGCAGGAACAGGGACTCGGTCGAGTTCCAGATGCACTGCGCCAAGGCGTACGACAAGCCGATCATCGTGCTGGAGCCGTTCGGCGGCACGGACACGATTGCCCCTGCCGTACAGGAACTGGCGGACGACGTAGTGCCCTGGGATCAGCGCCAGCTGGTCGACGCGATCAAGCGGGAGGCGCGCCACGAAGAAACGACTCGTTTCGACATGATCGAATTCAAGCTCGACTGAGGAAGGCGGGGACGTCGAACAAGTCATGGGTGAGCGTGTCGTCGTCACCGTTCGCGACGATGCGCAGGCGTGGCGCGCTTTCGCTGTCGTCCAGCGCCGCCAGTATCGTGAACATTTCCAGTATCGCAGCCGCGTGTTCCGCTGCGTCCTTTTCCGACATCTTGCGCGCCGAGGCTTCGGGAGCAGTCATGCCACCCGCAGCAGGCGCTTCATGCATGGCTGTCCGCAGCGTGGTGAAGCGCTCGCGTACGGCGTCGGGCAAGTCCTGCTCTCGCAGCAGCGCGAGGTGGCGCCGGTAGGCATCGACCAGGCGCTGCTTCACCGGGCCCGTACCAACGAGCACCTGCAGCGCCGCATGAAAGTCGTCCGAATGTGCCGTCATCGCACGCCCCTGACATCAGAAAACTGTTATTTATCAGCCAACTAGACTTGATCGTTAATCCAAAATCTACGAATCGGTGGGATAAGTAAAAACCGTGGAGAATCAGCCGTCTAGAGCCTGAATATACGCCAATGTATTAGATCCGCAACCGTGCACGAACATCCAGCTTGGTCAGTGCAGGATGATGCACGGTTCACGTTTCACGGCAACACGCGCACCTCGCCGCGGCCGCGCGGATCGGACGCGGCATCCCAGCCTGCCTCAGTGCGAACGATGAGTTGCACGTCTCCGAGCGGCCATGCATGCGGTTCCACCGTGTATCCCCGCTGCCGCAGCGCCTCCAGGGTGGCTGGTGCGAAGGCGCCGTCATAGGTCAGCAGATCGATCGGCACGCCCTGGTGATGGAATCGCGGCGCAGACACCGCCTGCTGTGCGGTCATGTGGAAGTCGACGACGTCGAGCAGAACCTGGAACACGCCGGTGATGATGGTCGAGCCGCCCATCGAGCCCACGACCATCGCGACCCGTCCGTCGCGGTCGAGCAGGATCGCCGGCGACATCGACGACAGCATGCGTTTGCCGGGCTGGATCGCGTTCGCGTCGCCGCCGAGCAGTCCATACGCGTTCGGCACGCCTGCCTTGGCGCTGAAGTCGTCCATCTCGTTGTTGAGCAGGAAGCCTGCGCCGGGAACGACCACACCGCTGCCGAAATCCGAGTTCAAGGTGTAGGTGTTGGCGACGGCGTTACCCCAGCGGTCGACGATCGAGAAGTGGGTCGTGTGACGAGGTTCGGCGAGCCCCGGACCGACGCTCTGCGCGGGCGAAATCGCGCTGGGGTTCACGCCTGCCGCGCGTTCGCGGAGGTAGGACGGATCCACCAGCCGGGCGATCGGCACGTCGACGAATGCGGGATCGCCTGCATATTCGGCGCGGTCTGCGTACACGCGCTTGGCGATCTCGGCCACGAGGTGCACGTACTGGGGTGAATTGTGCGCCATGCCCTCGAAGTCGACGGCTCGCGCGTCCTTCATTCCCAGGAACTGCAGCAACGCAAAGCCGCCGGAACTCGGGGGCGGCGACGACAACAGTGTCTGGTCGCGCCACGTGCTGCGCAGCGGCACACGCCAAACGGCGCGGTAGGTGCTCAGGTCGTGCAGCGTGATCAATCCGCCACCGCGCTGCATCTCACGGACGATCAGGTCCGCCGTCTCACCCTCGTAGAAGCCGCCTGGCCCGGAGTCCCGGATTCGAACGAGCGTCGCGGCGAGTTCTGGCTGCCGGAACCAGGCGCCATGGCGCAGTCCGTCAAAATACTGCGCGAAGTTGGTGCGCTCGAAGCGCGGCTGTTCCGCCGTGGCCCGCTCAGCCAGCAGGGGTGGAACCTGAAACCCACCCTGCGCGAGCTGCACCGCGGGCTCGATCACGTCGTGCCACGGCAGCCGTCCGTAGCGCTGATGCGCTTCCCAGAGCCCCGCTACGGTGCCGGGCACACCGACGGCGCGATGTCCCGTCAGGCTCAAGCCTTCGATCACCTCACCCCTGGCATCGAGGTACATGTCGCGCGTCGCGGCCGCGGGCGCCGTCTCGCGGTAGTCGAGGAACTGCGCGGCGCCATCGACGTAAGTCAGCATGAAGCCCCCTCCGCCAAGGTTGCCGGCTTCCGGGTAGGTCACGGCCAGAACCAGGGCGCCTGCCACGGCTGCGTCAACGGCATTGCCCCCGGCTGACAGGATGCGCGCAGCGACGTCGGCGCTGAACGAGTCCGGCATCGCGACGGTGCCGCCCAATCCCGTCGACGCGGGCCTGGGTGCGGTGGCCTGTCCCGGCAGGGGGTTGCCCGCACAGGCGGCCAGCAGCGCGGTGCAGACGACTAGAAGCGAGCGGCGCAGCAGGTTCATGCGGAATCCATCAGGGTGGGCAGAGTTGAAATCCTAACGCAGCAGCGTCGGCCACACCCTGCGCTGCAGGTCTCTGCCGTGCACCTGTCTATAATCGAAAGAAATGGCTTCGATCCAACGCTCGATCCCGGAGTACCCGGCTCGAGCCCCGCTCACGCCCCGCAGGACCGCAAATGACGAAGGCTACCCCTGAATCGACTCCTTGCCGCGGTTATGCCGCAGCCGATGCCAGGAGCCCCTTGGCTCCTCATGCCTTCACGCGGCGGGCGCTGCGCGACAACGACGTGCGGATCGACATCCGCTATTGCGGCGTCTGCCACTCCGACCTGCACCAGGCACGCAACGACTGGCGCAACACGGTCTATCCCTGCATCCCTGGTCACGAAATCGTCGGGCAGGTTGCAGCCTTTGGTCCCGCGGTGAAACGCTACAAGGCGGGCGACTGGGTCGCGGTCGGCTGCCTGGTTGACAGCTGCAGGGAATGCAGCGAATGCAAGGCAGGCCGCGAAGTGTTCTGCCAGAAGGGCGCCACGCTCACCTACAACGGCAAGGATCGCCAGAGCGGTGAAATCACGTACGGCGGCTATTCTTCGCACATCGTCGTGCGCGACGAGTTCGTGCTGCGGATGCCCGACGGCCTCGACCCTGCGCGTGCGGCGCCGCTGCTCTGCGCCGGCATCACCACCTATTCGCCGCTCAGGCACTGGCAGGTGGGGCCGGGTTCGAAGGTGGCGGTGGCGGGCCTCGGCGGTCTCGGTCACATGGGCGTGAAACTCGCGCACGCCATGGGTGCTGAAGTGACGGTGCTCACGCGTTCTGCGGCCAAGGCCGACGAGGCGAAAGTGCTTGGCGCGCATCACGTGCTGCTTGCGTCCGATCCCGACGCGATGAAGCGCGCGACCGGCACGTTCGATTTCGTCCTCGACACGATTCCAGTGGTGCACGAGCTCGATCCGTACCTGCGGCTCGTCCGCACCCACGGGGCACTGGTGCTGGTCGGCGTCATCGACACGATTCCGGCGTTCAGCAGCCGCCTGCTCATCGGCGGGCGCAAGACGCTGTCGGGTTCGGCAATCGGCGGCATTGCCGAGACCCAGGAGCTGCTCGACTTCTGTGCGGCGAAGGGCATCGTCGCCGACTGCGAGATGACCACGATGCCGCGGATCAACGAGGCGTTCGAGCGCATGGAAAAGGGCGACGTGCGTTACCGCTTCGTCGTCGACATGCAGACGTGATCGTTGCCACGACGCTGACGGGCAGCAATGCCGACATCATCGGCGACGCGCTGGCTTCCGTGCTGCAGCAGGTCGACCGTTGCATCGTGATCGACACTGGGGCGAAGGACGACACTATCGACGTTGCGCGCCGGGTGGCGGGCGACAAACTGCTGCTGCGCGAGTTTCCCTGGAAGGACGATTTCGCCGCGGCGAGAAATTTCGCACTCGAGGCCGCGGCGGAAGCCGGCGCAACCTGGGCCGTCACGCTCGACACGGACGAGCGCCTGCTGTTCGACCGGGACTTCGACCTGGCTCGCGCCCTGGCTCGGACGCAGGCGCAGGTCTGCATGGTGGTCGACGACCTCGGCAGCTACTCGAAAGAACGCATCGTGCGCCTGCCCGCGAAGGTGCGATGGGAAGGCCCGACGCATGAATGCCTCATGGGACGCACCACCGCCGGGACACTCAGCCTGCGAGGTGTCCGCTTCCACGAGCTGCCGAAGGACCCCGCAAGCATCCGTCGCAAGTTCGAACGCGACGTGGCGATTCTCAAACGCTACACGAAGCAGCATGCGAAGCAGGCGCGGTGGTTCTACTACCTCGGCGCCTCGCACAAGCACCTCGGCGAGTTCGCGGCGGCGATCGATGCGTTCCGGACCTGTGCCGAACTGCGCGGCTGGGAAGAGGAGGGGGCGTGGGCGTGTTATGGCGCCGCCGAATGCTGTTGCAGCCTGCTGCGCTGGCTCGACGCCGTGCAGTTCTGTGCGGCGGGCCTTGCCATTCGTCCCGCCACGGCCGAACTCGCGTGGCTCGCGGGATTCGCTGCATACAAGGCCAAACGCTACGACGATGCCGTGGCCTGGTCGAACATGGCAATCGCCAACGGGCTGTTCAGGGGCCGTGGTGCGCAGTTCGAGCGCATCGGCTTCCGGCATCCACCCGGGCTGTACGAAGGCCCGTTCGACGTGCTCCATTGGGCGTACAAGGCCTCAGGTAACGAGAAGGCGGCCGCAGAAGCGCTCCGCGACTACGAGCGCGCAAAGCGTGCTCGCGAGTCCGCGCGGGCAACTTGAGCGCGGCGCAGGAAGGGATCTTGTCGACACGAGCGGTACCCGAGATGGTGATCCGGCGCGGCGTTGCCGGCGACGCCGCGGCGCTTGCAGCGTTTGCCGCGCGAACGTTTGCCGAAGCCTTCGGTGACGACACCAGCACGGACGACCTGCAGGCCCACGTCGCCGCGACTTATCGGTCCGATCTGCAGGCGCATGAACTCGCGGACCCGACGGTAATCACGCTGCTGGCGCTGCACGGCGCACGGATCGTCGCTTATGCGCAAGTCCGTCTGAACGAAGCGCCGCCATCCTGCGTTGCGATGTCCGACGCGGTCGAACTGCAGCGGTTTTACGCCGACCGGTCGGTGCGCGGGACCGGCTTGACGTTGCGACTCATGGAACACGCCCTCGACGCGGCGCGAGAGCTCGGCGGCCGGTATGCGTGGCTCGGTGTCTGGGAGCGCAACGCGCGTGCCATGGCTTTCTATCGCAAGGCTGGATTCGACGAGATCGGTTTCACTCACTACGTGGTCGGGTCGGATCGGCAGACCGACCGCGTGTTCCTTGCGTCGCTGTCGCCGCTCGACACGAAGAGAGCGGTGCGCTCACATGGCCGCAGTCACACGGGGCAAACATGAAGAAGTACAAGGTGGTGCAGTGGGCCACCGGCGGCATGGGAAAAAACTGCCTGCGCGCGGTGATCGATCATCCGGCGATGGAACTCGTCGGCGTCTACGTCTATGGCGCCGACAAGGCAGGCAGGGACGCCGGAGCCATCGCGCGACGCGAACCCACCGGTGTCCTCGCCACGCGCAACGTCGATGAGATCCTCGCACTGGACGCCGACGTCGTCATTCATGCCGCGCGGCTCGCACCGCCGTACGGTTCGCACGATGCGGACATCCTGCGTCTGCTGGCGGCAGGCAAGAACGTCATCAGCATCAACGGCTACAGCCGGCCACAGCATTGGGGTGGCGAGCGCGTGGCGGCGCTGGAGGCTGCATGCCGGCAAGGTGGGACGTCGCTGCTCGGCGCGGGCCTGAATCCCGGCTATGCCGGTGAGCAGCTCGCGGTCGTCGCGACGGGTGTGTGCACGGAAGTCGATCACATCGAAGTCATCGAAAGCGTGGATTGCCGCGGGGTCCGCAGCCCGGATTACGTCTTCAATATTCTCGGCTTCGGCGCGGAACCGAACGCAGTCGACCCGAACGATCCGGCCTGGGGCCCGTCGTCGTCGCTCAACGGGATGTATGCGGAAGTGCTGTCGACCATGGCAGAGCGATTGCACTTGCCGCTCGAGCGTGTGGACACCGAGCACCGGGTCTTTCCGGCATCGACGGATCTGCAGACCGGAGCCGGGGTGATCCCGAAAGGGCGCGTCGGCCACTTCAACTGGCGGTGGCACGGAATCGTGCAGGGCTCGCCGCGCCTGACCATGTCCATACACTGGTACATGGAGACGGCGCACCTCGACAACCCGCACCCGCCGTTGTGGCGCATCCACGTGCAAGGTCAGCCTGGTGTGCGCATCGCGCTCGACCTGGAAAAGCGGGCAGGGGACACGTCACCGACGTCGGCCGAGCAGATCGCCGTGGCCGGCACGGTCATCAACGCAATTCCCATCGTTTACGCCGCGCCGCCCGGCATCGTGACACGGCCACTGGCCACGCCGTTCAGTTTCGAATTCGCTCACCCGTCCCCGGCTTGACGCGCGGGACCTTGGAGCGCACGCCGGTCAATAAGGACTCCCGTCCTTGTGGCAATAGCCGCCGCCACCGGTGTAGCGCCCCGGCTTGAATGCCATGTCGATGTCCGAGTATTCGCCGCCGTCCTCGTTACTGCGATTGCCGGCGACCAGGAACGTCGCGTCCTGGGTCGAGCGGTTCTGCAGACAGTGTCCGTTGCGCATTCCGGCAGGAAAACCGGCGCTGTCACCGGTGACCAGCACTTCCTCGCCGTGGTCGGTCACCAGCACGACTTCTCCGGACAGCACGTAGACGAACTCGTCCTCGTGCGTGTGCCAGTGCCGCTGGCTCGACCAGGCGCCCGGGGTCAGTCGCACGAGATTCACGCCAAGGTGCGTCAGTCCGGCTGCGACTCCCAGTCGGTGCCAGCTGCGGCCGCGACAGGGTTGATCGAACGGTGCCGGGTAGCTGGATCCCGATCCTGACGGGGCTGCCTGCGGATCGATCCTGGACATGTCTTTCCTCCTGGAACCGCTCATTGCAATAGGGAAACGCCGTGGCGCGCTCGACTCCAGTGCGCATTGCATCATAATCACACTCCTATGCATTCGGCACCGTCAGTAGCACGCTTGCCACTCGAAGTCCGCACCGCCGGTTTGCTCGCGCTGACCGACCCTCGCGAGCAGGCGCTGCTGGAGCGCGCCTGTGCCGGGCTGGACACGCCGTCCCCTCGGGTCGTCAGACAGCTGTTCTGCTGCAGCATCGAAGGCTGGATGGGAACGCCGTGGTCGCCTGCTGACCCGGGCGCAGTCGTGCGGCGGACCGGCAAGGGAAGCTGATGACCGGCAGGTTCGATCGGTTGCCGCAGCGACGGCGCAAGACACGGTTGCGCGTGGCCTCGTCGCAGCAGGACGGTTGCGGATCGATGAGCCGCATGGACGAGGATCTGCTGTCGCTGGGCGGCCTCACGATCGACCCTGGCACGCTGGTGCGTGTCATGGAACCGACGGCGGCCGCGTCGGCTGTGCTGTGCCAGCGACTGATGGCGGGCAACTATGACAAGCCCTTCCTCGTCGAAGACGGCAAGCATCGCGCGATGTGCTTTACGATCGATGGCAGCGTCCAGAGCGAAATGCGACTCGACGATCCCGATGCGCTCGTCAATGACTACACGCGCAAGATGATGGCGTTCCTGCTGTTCTGTCCGGAACCACGACGCGTCCTCATGATCGGACTCGGTGGCGGATCGCTGGTCAAATTCTGCAATCGCCACTTGCCGGCGACGCACGTCACGGTCGTCGAGATCGATGCCAACGTCATTGCACTGCGGTCGCATTTCAGGATTCCTCCGGACGGCACTGACCTGCGTGTCATCCACGGCGACGGTGCCCGCTATGTCGCAGGTCTGGCCGACTCACGGGATTTCCCGGATGTGCTGCTCGTCGACGCCTACGATCGCAATGGCATGTCGCGGTCGATCGCAGAACCCGCGTTCGTCGAGAACTCCCGCCGCATACTCGGTGACGATGGTGTGTTCGTGATGAACCTCGCCGCCCATGAGTCGGACAGCGCGATGTACCTGGAAACCATGCGCAAGGTCTTCGGCGAGCCCGTCATTCCGGTGACAGTCGGGTGGGGCGGCAACATGGTGGTCTTCGCAGGGCCCGCCTTGCGCGACCGACGACGACTGGAGACGGCTCCAGAGAACGCCCGTCGCGTCGAGCGGACCCTCGATCTCGACTTCCGGATCCTGTCGGGGCTGGTGCAGAGGCATCTGCAGCAGGAGCAGTACGAGCCGGCGCAGCTGCCCGCTACCGGATCCGCCCGACCGCCGGAGTGGACATGAGTCGCCTCGCAGCGTTCGCCCGGCATCTGCTGCTTCATCGCGGATGGCGTGCGCTTTGCGTGCTGTCGGGCGCAGCATTTCTGCTCCAGGGTTGCAGCGGCCAGCCCCTTGATCCATGGCACACCGCGGCGCTGACGGAGGAGTATCGGGCGGCGAAGGCTGATGAAATTCGCAGCTTCGAAGACTACCTCCGGTTGGAAGACCGGTTGTTCGCGCAGCTCGACACGAAAGTGTACGCGCGCACCGAGACCGGGCCCGGCATGGCGCTCATGCGTTACAGCAAGGGCAGCGCCAGCGACCCGCGGGCTCGCGAACCCGACTGGAACCGCAGTTTCGAATTTCCTGCCGCAGCACCGGTCGGTGGCGTGCTGCTGTTGCATGGGATGTCGGATTCACCGTACAGCCTGCGGGCGCTGGGCGAGGAACTGAGCCGGCGCAACTATTGGGTCGTCGGCCTGCGCCTTCCCGGTCACGGCACCGCGCCATCGGGTCTGCTCAATGTCCGCTGGGAGGACATGGCCGCCGCGACGCAAATGGCTGCCGAGCATCTCGCGCAGAAAACCGGCAAGCAGCCGATCCACATCGTCGGCTATTCGACCGGTGCGCCGCTCGCCCTCGACTTCACGCTCAATGCGCTGGACGGCCGGACCGGGCCCGTGCCGGCCAGCCTGGTCCTGGTTTCGCCGGCCATCGGCATCCACGCGGCGGCAGCCGCGGCCAGTTGGAAGCGCCGGCTTTCCATTCTGCCCGGACTGGGCAACCTGGCCTGGCTCAACGTCGAGCCGGAATTCGACCCCTATAAATACAATTCCTTCACGACCAATGCGGGCGAACAGGTGCATAGGCTGACGCGATCCGTGTCCGGTCGCATCGCGACCCGAGCGCGCGCGCAGCGGGCGGGCGAGTTGCCGCCGATCCTGGTGTTCAAATCAAACGCGGACTCGACGGTGTCGACCGACGCCGTGGTCACGCGGCTGCTCGGTCTCCTCGATCCCCACCGGCACGAACTCGTGCTGTTCGACGTCAACCGCGAAGCCGCCAAGTCCATGCTGCTGGTTTCCGACCAGCGGGCGTTGACCAATCGGGTGATGGGCGACAACCGGCTGCCGTTCGCCGTGACGCTGGTGACCAACGAGAACGACGAGAGTGCCACGGTCGTCGCCCGCCACCAGGCGCCGTTCTCGGCCGTAGTGTCGCAGACGGAACCGCTGCACATGGCGTGGCCAGCCGGCACGATTTCCTTGTCCCACGTGGCTCTGCCGATCCCGCCCGACGACCCGCTGTACGGTCAGCGGCCGCCCGGCAACCAGGACGTGCTCTTCCTCGGCCAGATGGCGATCCAGGGCGAGCGGGGCACGCTGGTGCTGCCCGCCGAATGGCTGCTGCGCCTGCGGCACAATCCGTTCTATGGCTATCTCGACGCACGGGCGCTGGCGTGGATCGACAGCGCCCGTGGACAACGGAACGACCGAGCGGAGTCGTCAGCGCCCACAGGGCAGGGCGCCGATCCGTCTCATTGAACGGTTCGCGTCTCGATAATCAGGTCGAGCACGAAGTGTTCCGTCGGTGCGCCGCCCGCGGCCCCGGCCTGTTCGAAACGCTTGACCCGCACCACGTGCTGCTCGCCTGCGACGGGCGCGTAGCCTTCGATGCCCTCGGGCAGCGCGCGCCACTCGCCCGGCGTTCCGCTCGCGAGGCCTTGCTCGTCGAAGTGGCGGTCGCGCACCATCAGGCACGGCCGTGCCGACGGAGCCGGCGCCACACACGGTTCCGGCGACACTTCGAGGAACGCGCGCGTGCCGGGTCCTCCGAACCGGGTTTCCGGCGTGGGCGTGCCGCCGAAGGTCAGGGTGGTGCCGTCGGCTGATGCCAGCCGCAGCTGCGGCGTACCGGCCTCACCTTCGATCGCAACCTGCAGAGTGCCGGTCAGGAACCTGGCGAATGCGGCATCGGCGTCTGCCAGCGGAGGTGGGCAGGCCATCATCGTCGACATACCCTGCCCGACCTGCATCTGCGCGGCGTCGGGCAGCTGGTAGGCGGCGCTCAGCCGATTGCAGCCGCCGGTGACGTTCAGCCGGCCGTCCGCGAACTGGACACCCAGTGGCTTGTCCGGTGTTGGGAAGAACGCAGCGATCGACTGGCCCGCGCCGTCGGTCGCCGACTTGAGCTGCCAGGAATTGGCGACCAGGGTCGAAGCAGTATCAGGCGTGGGCACGGCAGCGGTGGGTTCGGCGGGCGCTGACGCAACGGCCGGCGTCGTGGCAGCCTCCGGTCCCGGTGACTCGGGCGGGGTGCTGCGGGCGCAGCCGGCGATGCACAGCGCGGTGACGGCGAGAGCAAGACGATAAGGGCGATGCAGTGACATGGGCCTACTCCACTTTCAAGGGTTCATTCCCGGCACGGACTCACGAATGTGCTGCGAAAATTCCACGACGTCGTCGGCAGCGTTTACGGCGGGGTCGACCCGCGAGCGCCGACGCAGTTCCGTGAACGGGAAGGTCGCGTCCAGCAGCCGCACGTCATAGAAATACCGGTCGACCCAGCCGTTGAGATAGTGCCGCAGATCGATATCGCCCTTGCGGCCGGCCAGGTTGGCGTAGCGCACGATGTTGATCGTGCAGCTGTTGCTCAGCAGGTGATAGAACTCCGGCCGGTCGGCCAGCTGGTTGACGCGCTCGAGGTAGACCCGCAACAGCTGCCGCGCATTTTCCGCGGGCACCCGCAGGCGGTAAACGTAGACGTCTTCATCGCGGAAGTTCGTGCGGACGCCGATGATGTCGCGCTCTTCGCCCACCACGTAGATCAATTCGTACTTCTTGAACAGCGACGCGAGCGGGTCGAAGCCCTCGTGCACTTCCGGTCGCGTCTCGATCGAGATGTTGAGCGGGGGCGCGTTGTCGAAAATGAAACTGACGAACGTATGGCCGACGGGCCCCGGCATCCAGTACGAGATGAAGAAATCGAGCCCGGTCAGGTGCGACAGCGACACCTCGCGCTCTTCGTAACGCACCGTGAAATCGTCCCGGCTGCGGTAGTCGAAATCGCGCACCCCGGTGATGCGCACGCGGTCACCCTCGATGGTGGCACGGGGCATGACCGCGACATCCTGCCGCCATTCGCGATCGTGCGAGGGCTTGATGAAGCCCCAGCCGACGAGGACGACGAGATACAACCCCGCGAAGACCCAACGCATGCGTGGCCGGCGCGTAATCCACAGGGCCCAGATGCCGAACGCCGCAAACGCGAGCGCGAGCGCGATCCGCAACCCGGCCCAGGGCAAGGGGGAAAAGTAGAGGGCGAGGGATCCCCAGGCGACGACCAGGGCGAGGAACAGGAACCGAATCCCCTTCAGCAGCCAGCGCGTGGTCCTCCGCAGCCAGCCAGCCCGGACGCCGTCCGGGCGCGACTCGGCGGACGTCATGGGCCAGACGCTACGACGCTTTGCGGCTGCGGCGCAATCGAGCTGGCGATATCGACCCAGCCGCCACCCATCGCCTGGTACACGTTGACGACCTGCGCGTAGCGATCCGCCTGCAGGCGCACCGACGCCAGGTCGGCGGCAAACAACTCGTTCTCGGCCACCAGCACGTCGAGGTAACCCGCGACACCTTTGTCGAATCGCAGCGTCGACAGCCGGGCGAACTCGCGCAGCGAGTCCACGCGCTTCTGTTGCATCGCGACCTCCTGGACTTTCTTCTGCGAACCCGTCAAGGCATCGTTGGTCTCGCGGAACGCGTTCAGGACCGTCTGCCGGTAAGCCAGTTCCGCCTGCCGATTCTGTGCTTCGGCCGCTTTGACCTGGCCCTTGATGCCGCCGAACGTGAAGATCGGCCCGGTCACGCCAGCTCCGATCAGCATCGTGGTCGCCGGGTCGGTGAGCAGGTCGCCCAATGCCGTGCTCACGCTGCCGAGCGCGCCCGTGATCGAGATGTTCGGGTAATAGAGTGCTTTCGTGGCGCCCACGTTCGCATTAGAGGCAACCAGGTTCTGCTCGGCCTGCAGGATGTCCGGCCGGCGCTGCAACAGCACCGAGGGCAGGTCGGCCGGAATCTGGGGTGCGACGAGTTGCTCGAGGGTCTTGCCGCGCGGGATCGGCCCCGGGTTGCGCCCGAGCAGGATCGAGATCAGGTTTTCCTGCGCCGCGATGGCCTGCTCGAAGGCCGGGATGGCCGCCAGCGCCTGCTGGGCCTGCGAGTTGATCTGCATCACCTCAGTCTTCGCGACGACGCCAGCCTTGAAGCGCAGGTCGAAAATCCGCGCGGTCTCGTTGAAGTTGCCGGCCGTTGCCTGCGCGATCTCGAGCTGGCGGTCGAGTGCGCGCAGCACGATGTAGCTGGTCGTGACACTCGATACCAGCGACAGCACCACACCGCGTCGCGCCTGCTCGCTGGCATAGACCTGCGCCTGCGACGCTTCACTGAGGCGCCGCACGCGCCCGAACAGGTCAAGCTGCCAGGCCGCGCCCAGCGACGCCTGGTACAGGGAGAAATAGCTGTCGGCACTGGCCGGAAGCGGGGGCTGGCCGACACGGCTCGCCTGCACCCGGCTCGCGTCTGCACCGTAGCCAATCTGCGGGTACAGTTGTGACCGCGTCGCGGTCAGCGCGCCGACGAATTGATCGACCCGCGCGGCGGCGATGCGCACGTCGAGGTTCTCGCGCAGCGCGGCGTCCACCAGTTCGTTGAGCACCGGATCGCCGAACTGCTCCCACCACTTCGTATTCGCCACTTCGGCGGCCTGCGTGTAATCGATGCGCCACGCCGCCGGTGTCTGCACCTCGGGGCGTACGTAGTCGGGACCGGGCATGCAGCCGGTGATGCCGGCTGTTGCGAGCGCCAGGATCGCGTATGTCTTCATCTTCAATACATTCCTCTGGTGCGTGGCGGGCCAAGTCTGCGCCGCCCGGAAGCGGGCAGCTGCAAGTTTAGCCCGCTTCGTGCAATCCTGTTTGTGCCGGGAAGCTTGCTGGCCTTGCACTTGCGTCGCACGCGCAGAAGCCCGTGCACGGCAGGTTCCAGTCTGCGGTAATCTACCTTATGACGGCTGTCGGCACCTCTCCCGGTTGCCAGAGCTGCAGCATCATCCAGCGTCGAAGGATCCTCATGGCACACGCAGACCGGGTCGAATACGGCAGTCACACGACAACGGGCCGGTGGCGAACGATCATCGCGCTTGCCGGTCTGCTGCTGGCGGGCAGTGCCCAGGCCGCCGCACCGGACCTCGCCAAGGCCGAACAACTGCTGCGGGCGGGGCAGGCGGCCGAAGCCAAGGCGCTGTTCGAGCAGGCGCTCGAGGCCGACCCGAGTTCGGTCGGTGCGCATCTCGGGCTTGGCCGCGCCTATTACGCGCTCGGCGAGTACGCGCGCGCGCGGATCGAATTCGAAACGGTGCTGCAGTACGACAACCTGCCGAACGACCTGCACGGCCAGACCGAGATCTACGACCGGGCGGCGGCGGACTACGCCGCCGGCCGGCAGTGGTTGCCTTTTTATTACGCCGAGACCGGTATCGGCAACTACCGGGAAAACAGCTCCAGCGCGACGGACATCTTCGGCGGCGCGGGCGACTACGACACGTTCCTGCCGATCCGGGTCGGCGGCGGCTGGAACAGGAGCATGACCGAGCGGCACTCGTTCAACGGCACGCTCGACTACCGCTTCCGTGCGTATGACGAAAGCGGCCGGCGCAACGATTCGGACCTGCGCTGGAACTTCAACATCAGTCGCCCGGTGGATGACGACAACCTGCGCTTCGGACTGCGTGGCCGGAACAGCTATCGCGGCGACGGCCAGTATCGCAATGACTGGGGCCTGTTCGCCGATTACCGCATCGGGCTCGGCGAGAACGATCAGCTCACCATCGGTGGCGAGGTCCGCGAACGCCGCTACCCGCAAGGTCCGCTGCGCGACCGCACGCGTGACATTGCAGAGCTCACCGGAAGTTGGACGCACTCGTTGCCCAATGGCCGGACCTCCCTGACGTTCGGCGGGCAGCTGACGCAGGAGTGGGCGACGCAGGAACGTCCGGACGGCAATGCCTCCATGTGGGGTGTCAACGGCGAGGTCGATCATTCGTTCCACGACACCCTCGACGGCTTCTTCTGGTGGTCCTACGTCAACGAGTCGTATGACGACGAGCGTCCGGACTTCACGTCGGATCCCGACTTGCTGCGGGTTCGCAACGACGACCTCTGGAATTTCGGCGGCGGACTGGTGTGGGGCTTCGCGCCAGGCTGGTCGCTGCGCCCGACGTTCGAGTACAACTGGGAAGACAGCAGCATCGACGAGCTGGCCTACAGCTCGACCGAGCTCTGGTTGACGGTCCGCAAGTCGTTCTAGCCGGCCGCCGGCCTCATTGCGGCTGGTCGGGCTCGCCAGGCTCGGGCGCTTCGCGTTCGATCAGGTCGGCGTCGTGCAGGTCGCTCTTGGATTCCTTGACGACCCGGGTGTTGAGCGGGCGGATGGTGTCGATCCGGCACAAGGTTCGGTCAGCCTGGACGCTACGCTGGACGCCTCTGGTTTGAACGGCGCTGTTCTGGATGGTGCTGCCCGGGACGCCGCTGCGCTGGACGACGACGCTGTCGAATCCGGCCGAGACCCGGCCGGTGCGGGTCGTGAGGCCGATCGACGACGCGAAGACCATGTCGGGACAACGATGCGTCAGTTCCAGCAGGAATCCGCGATTGCTGCTGGTCCACACCGTCAGCGCGCTGTCGCCGATTGCGCGCCAGCCCCACAGCCGTCCTGGACTGTGGAAGCTGCGGACGGGCTCACCGGCGTGGGCTCGGTAGAACTCGAGTCGTTCTGCCGGCGTCATCCGGGTGGTCGACGTGGCGCAGGCAGTCACGAGCACCAGGGCACTCAGCAAAGACACGGTTCCGCGCAAGCCCATTGTTCTTCCCCTTCGATCAGACGCCGCGAAGCAGCTTAACATTCGCACCCCCCGGCTTGGCAGCTCGCCGCTGCCAGGCGATTGATCCGTCTTGTCGCCGTAGTCTGGTGTAGTTCAGGAAACGCATTCATGCACAGCCGCTCCACCAATGGCGCAACGACCGCCAGGACCTCGTGGCTGCCGATGGCCGCGATCGCGATGGGCCAGGCGCAGATGTCATGGAACATCAACGCGCTGCCAATCTCCATCGGCGGCATCAGCGCCGAGTTCAGCACGCCCCCGACCACGGTGGTCACCGCAATCGTTGCGTATTCGCTCGGCGTCGCCGGCTTCACCATGTTCGGCGCCAGGCTCGGCCAGCGGTTCGGTGCGCTGCGCGTGTTCCGCTGGATGACCGCGGTGTTCCTCGCCGCCATGGTGGTCATGACGTCGAGTGGCAGCCCGGCAGTGATGATCGCGGCGCAGACCGTGGCCGGGTTGGCGTCCGCGGCGATCATACCGGCGCTCGTCGTGCTGACGGCACACCACTACAAGGGCAAGCAGCAGGCGACGGCCCTCGGCTTGCTCGGCGCCGTGCAGGCCATCGCCACGGTCGTCGCCTTCTTCGTGGCGGGCGTCGTGGGTACCTACTTCGGGTGGCGCTACTCGTTCGGGCTGCTGATCCCGTTCTCGATCGGCGTGCTGCTGTTGAGCAGGCACCTGACGCCGGTCCAGAAAGCGCCGGCCGTCAGGATCGACCGGCTGGGTGTCGTGCTCGCCGCCGCGGCGGTCATCCTGATCAGCGTCGGGTTCAACTGCCTCGACGACTGGGGCCTGCTGCTGGCTGGTGACGCCGCGCCGTTCAGCGTGCTCGGCCTGTCCCCGGCGCTGGTCATGATCGTCTGCGGCGCAGTGGGCGTGCAGTTGTTCATCGCCTGGACGCAGGGCCGCCAGGCCGCCGGACAGACGCCGCTGCTGGCGCTCGTGGTCATCGAATCGCCGCCGGACCGCGCGGCGGTGATTTCGATGATGGCGATCACGATGCTCGGCAAGGCCATCACCTTCATGATTCCGCTCTATATCCAGATGGTCCAGGGCAGGACCAGCCTGGACACGGCCATCGCCATGATCCCGTACCAGCTGGCGGTCATGGTTGCGGCGCTCCTGGTCGTGAGGCTGTTCGGACGCCTGACGCCGCGGCAGATTGCGCGCGGCGCCTTTGCCGTCGTCACCGCAGGGACGCTGCTGCTGGCGGTCGTGATGCGCAACGACTGGAGCAACATCACCGTCGTGCTGGGGCTGATGCTGATCGGTCTCGGTCAGGGCGGGCTGGCCACGCTGCTGTTCAACGTACTGGTCACGTCCGCGCCGAGGGAATTCGCCGCCGACGTTGGCGCACTGCGCGGGACCGTCAGCAACCTCGCCGGCGCGGTCGGCACGGCGGTCACCGGCGCGCTCGTGGTCGGCATCCTCAGCGCGAACATCCAGCGTGCCCTGGTCGATCATCCGACGATCCCGCCGGGACTCATTTCGCAGGTCGACCTCGACAACGTCACGTTCGTCAGCAATGACCGGCTGCTGGACGTGATGTCGCGCACGTCGGCGTCACCGGAGCAGGTCGACGCGGCGTTGCAGATCAACGCGGACGCGCGGCTGCGTGCGCTGCAGATCACGTTCCTGCTGTTGACCTGCCTTGGCCTGCTGGCCTTGGTCCCGGCAGGGCGGCTGCCCGGCTACAAGCCTGACGAGGTGCCGGGCTGACCCTGGGGCCGCTGCATCCTGCGCAGTTACGCGCCCGCCGGAAATCGGCGTTAAGATCGAGGTACGACTACCCATCGCAAGAACAAGGAAACAACATGCGTTACGTGTACATGGCGCTGATTGCCGTTTTTGCCGGCATCGTCATCCTGTTCAAGGTGCAGAATCTCGAGACAGTTACCATCACTTTGTTCTCGGCCAGCGTCTCGATGCCGGTCGCGGTGCTGGTCCTGCTCATCTACGTCCTCGGCATGCTGACCGGCGGCCTGCTGCTTGCGCTGTTGCGCTCGTGGGTGCGCGGCGCCGCGCGGCGCAGCTAGGCCGCATCGGGCATGGCGACCCGCACTCGCTACATCATCGCGTTCACGGTTCTGAGCGTGCTGGCGGCCTTCCTGCTGCCAGCCATGCCCCAGCCCGTCTCGTACCACGATTTTGCCGATCACAGGGAGATGCTCGGGGTCGCCAACTTCCTCGACGTGGCGTCCAACGTGGCATTCCTGGCGGCTGGCCTGGCGGGCCTTGCCGTCGTCCTGCGGCCACGCACGGTGTTTGAATCGAATCGCGAGCGCTGGCCCTACGCGGTGTTCTTTGCCGGAGTGGTGCTGACCGGGCTGGGCTCCGCCTACTATCACCTCGTGCCCGACAACGAGCGGCTGTTCTGGGACCGCCTGCCGATGACCATCGCCTTCATGTCGCTGATCGCC
>Ga0209253_10000935_pt1 | contig 25507 bp, 15 predicted proteins | sample FrelakmetBRP12BR_FD_187145 | JGI IMG/M metagenome (GOLD analysis project Ga0209253, IMG submission 187145) | Freshwater lake sediment microbial communities from the University of Notre Dame, USA, for methane emissions studies - BRP12 BR (SPAdes)... | ecosystem: Environmental > Aquatic >...
TACCCGAACTTGTTGAGGATTTGAAGAACGCCGGGCGAGTACTCCTCATTGACGCGGCACTGGTTGAGATTCCTCCGGGATGGCAGTGGCGGAACGTGGAACCGGAGCTGATCAGTTGGCCATCCCTCTCGCACGGCGTTTCTCCCGGGGTTCTTCTCGGCCTCCTCCAGTCTTTTTATGAGAAGAATCCAGAGACGTGGTTGATCTCCATTCAGGGTGAGGATTTTGATTTCGGTGAAGGACTGAGCCCAGAGGCCGAAGAGAGGGCGCGCAAGGTCGTCGAGGAAATCGTGAAATTCGTCAACGACAACTACGCCCCTTAGGATTGAGCTAGGAAGTTGACGCAGACATATTCAATCTCGGGAAAGTAGGGAGGCAGTCATGGCAAAGGGGGCAAACATACTCATTATCGAGGATGACCGTGACCTGGTAAACTCCATGCGCGTGATCTTCGAAAGCTTGGATCATAAGGTAAGGACTGCCTATAACGGCAAGGAAGGCTTCGAGCAGATCGAGAAGAAGAAGCCCGACCTCATCATCCTCGATGTCATGATGGCGACGGACACCGAGGGATTCGATTTGGCTTACAAGCTGAAGAACAAGGCCGAATACAAGAACATCCCTATCATCATGGTGACGGGGTTCACTCAGAGGATGGCCGAGTTGGGACCTGAGAGGTTCCAGCATATCCTCGGAGAAGACTGGCCCGCAACCAAGATTTTTGAAAAGCCCATAGATCCCGACGAGCTGCTGGCCGCCGTCGAGGCTATCCTGAAGGAAAAGGGCAAGTAATCCCGATCCTTCGCGCCGGCAAACGAGCTCCGACAGACGGGTGCCTTCCGGGACTCTCCCGTTGCCGCAAGGCTCCTTCTAAGGAAGGAAGCAGGAGTTCGAACACGTGGTTCGTTGAAGTTTCCTGCCGTGCTTTCTTGTGGGCGGGAGGATGCGCGGTCGCCCGGCACACGTTGTCTCCTTTAGCCCTCCGAGTCGGAGGCTGAAATGAAACGCAAGGAGTTCTGACCGGCGCTGCCCCATACATCTGGCAGCATCGGCGCTGCCTCTGCGGACTACCGAGCCTCTGTAGCACGGTCACCAATAACCGCGCTACAGAGGTTTTTTTGCTCGAGGGTCTTAGCCCGCATAACGGGGGCTAGTGGGGAGAAGCCCTGCCTCGGCGCCGGGATTGTCCCTCGAAAACCGCCATACTCCTGGGCGAGTTTTCCCTTTGTAATTCTTCGTTACAATCCGCTATACTTGGATAGGCCGACGTTCTCGTATCCCTTTCGTTGTTCACGGCGACCAACCACGGGGAAAGCTTATGCAGCCGCCGCAAGAACTGCTCAACGTGCAACTCGCCTTCCGAAGAGAGCTGAGGGAAAGGGTCCTCTGGTTCATCAAGCTCAGATGGTTCGTTGTCGGGGTTGCCCTCGCTGCAACCTGGGGCGCCTATCTGCTAGGATTTCCCGTTCCTGTCGTCCCGCCTACCGCCATCTGCTTGTTCGTGTTCCAGTATAACACGATCTTCTTCTTTGCCGCCCGGCGGCTGGAATCCGCGCAATCGGCGGACATGAAACCGTTCACCATCTTCGCCCATATCCAGATCTCCCTTGACCTTCTTGCCCTCGGCGCGGTCATATACTTCACTGGCGGTATAGCCAGCCCGTTTGTGCCCTTTGTCATCTTCCACATTGTCCTGGCAGGGATCCTGCTTCGCCGCGCTGCATCCTTCGCCTACGGCATCCTGGTGCTCCTGGCCCTCGGCGGTCTCACCCTGGCACAACAGGGAGGTCTTGTACCGGTGCAGCCCCTGGCGTTCCGACTGCCGGTCTTCCCCTTTACCCTTGAGCAGCCGGGGGTACTGGTCGATTATCTGACCCTTGCCGCAGTCGTTCTCTTCTCGGCCTTCCTCATTACCTCGGTCCAGGAAAGCCTGCGGGCGAAGGGCAGGGAACTTGTCAAGATCTCGAAGGAACTCGAGACCAGTAATGCCAAGCTCACCGCCCTCTACGAGATGGTGAAGGAGATCGGCACCATCCTCAACCTCAAGGACCTCATGGATTCGGCAGCAAGCCACGCCGCCACCATCATGGGCGTCAAGGCCTGCTCCATAAAACTCCTCGACGACGAGAAGAAACATCTCAAGTTTTCCTCCACCTTCGGCCTGAGCGAGGACTATGTCGCCATGGGGGAGATCGACCTGGACAAGAGCCCCGTCAATCGCGAGATCATCGAGGGAAGCCCGTACGTGATCAGCACTATCGAAGAAAAAGATCACTTTCAGTACCCCGAGAATATTGCCAAGGAAGGCATCACCTCCATGCTCTGCCTGCCCCTTCGGGGCAATAACATGACCCTCGGCGTGTTCTGCATTTACGGCAAGGAGGACTACCGCTTTGAAATCAAGGATGTGGACTTCTTCAGCCTCATGAGTGATCTCACCGGGATCCTCGTCGAACGAGTGACATGGGACCTGACCAAGTCCTGGTTCATGGCGAAAGTCGCCCACAACCTTCGTTCCCCCCTCAATGCGATTCTCAGCATGCTGAAACTGCTCCGGAAAGGGTACCTCGGGCCGGTCAACGAAAAACAGGATGAGACCCTGGAAAGATGCGAAAAGAGAATCCAGAGCCTCGGAGAACTGGTGGGCGACCTGCTCCGACTTGGCAGGGAACGCACCGAGGCGGGCAAGAGCCACCTGTACCCGGTTGATCCGGGAAAGACCATAAAACCCCTCGTTACCCTGTACCAGAATCAGTCCCTCCAGAAGGGGCTTACCATCGTCTTTGATATCAAAGAACCGCTCCCGCAGGTCGTCGCCAACGAAGGGCTCCTCGAAGATGTGTTCAACAACCTGATCGGCAATGCCATCAAGTACACCCCGCAGGGCGGCCAGGTGCGGGTTGAGCTTGCCCGAGAGGATCACACCTGGGTTCGCTTCCAGGTCTCCGACACGGGAATCGGCGTCTCGGAAGAAGAGATGCCTCGCCTGTTCTCCGAGTTTTTCAGGACGGAAAGTGCAAAGACCTTGGTCGCCGAGGGAACCGGGCTCGGCCTGGTAATCGTCAAGGAAATCCTGGAGAGGCTTGGCGGAAGGGTCCAGGTGAAGAGCAAGGAAGGGGAGGGCACTTGCTTTACCTGTCTGATTCCGGGGGCAGCCGAGTCGGAGCCGCCTGCATGATCACCCTCGTCTTCTCTTCCATCAAGGCGTATGCACCGACTTAGCCTGACACTCCCCTGTTGGGGTCACCCGTAACCGTTTCTGTATGAAGATCGAGCTCCGCCTCTTTGCGTCCCTTTCCCGCTACCTCCCCGAGCAACGAACGGGGAACCTGTGCGCCATGGAAATCCCCGAGGGAACTACCATCAGCGGGCTGCTCCGACGCCTGGGGGTTCCCGCCGAGGTACGCAAGATCATCATCGTGAACGGGGTGCACGCTGGCGAGAGCCAACCTCTTACAGAAGGGGACAGGATAGGCGTTTTTCCGCCCGTAGCCGGCGGTTGAAGGCCAGGGCGGTATGGCAAAGAACAGCGTCCCCGTCTCATGGGCGCATCTGGTCTGGGTCACGCGCAAGAAAGCACGAACCGCTGAAACCATGAAGGAGGATGGGTATGGACAAGATTCTCAGAATCGACATGGGAGCTGAGGGCGGTCCCAAGGTAACCACGGCGCCCCCCGGGGAGTACGCGGGACTCGGGGGCAGGGCGTTGACCTCCGCCGTCGTCTCCAAGGAGGTCCCCCCCCTCTGTCATCCCTTGGGAGCGAACAACAAGCTGGTCATCGCACCCGGGCTGCTCAGTGGAACAGCCGCAGCCATGTCAGGCCGGCTTTCTGTAGGCTGCAAGAGTCCACTGACCGGTGGGATCAAGGAAGCGAACGCGGGAGGCCAGGCGGCCCAGGTGCTTGCCAGGCTGGGCTATGCCGCCATCATCCTCGAAGGAAAGCCACCGGCCGACGGCCTTTACAAGGTCCTCATCAACAAGGACGGAGTGAAGGTTATCCCGGACAACAGCCTGTGTATGCTGGGGAACTACGATCTCGTCGAGAAGATGAAGACGGAGTACGGTGACAAGATCACCTGCATGTCCATCGGCCCGGCGGGCGAGATGAAGCTGCCCAATTCGTCGGTTGCCATTACCGATATGGAGCTGAGGCCGACCCGGCATGCCGGCCGGGGTGGCGTCGGTGCGGTCATGGGCGCCAAGGGCGTCAAGGTCATCGTCCTAGACGACACGGGCATGAAGATGCGGCAGCCGAAGGATCCCGAGAAGTTCAAGGACGCCAACAAGCGATTCGTGGACGGCCTGAGGAAACACCCGGTCACCGGCGAGGGGCTCCCTGCCTACGGTACCAACGTCCTCACCAACATCATCAACGAGGCCGGCGCTTACCCCACGAAGAACTTTATGTGGGGGCGGTTCGATACGTGCCACAAGATCAGCGGCGAGACTCAGGCGGAAACGGAGACAGCCAGGGGTGGGTTGGCCACCCACGGCTGCCACCGAGGTTGTGTCATCCGCTGCTCCGGCACCTACATGAACAAGGACGGCCATTACCTCACCAAGCAGCCGGAGTACGAGACCGTCTGGGCCTTTGGCGGTGACTGCGGCATCGACGACCTGGATGCCATCGCCATGCTCGATCGCCTCTGTGACGACTACGGGCTGGACACCATCGAGATGGGGGTGACCATCGCCGTTGCGATGGACGCGGGTCTCGCCAAGTTTGGGGATGCGGAGGCGGCCATCAACCTGGTGAAAGAGGTGGGGAAGGGAACGCCCCTCGGGCGCGTCCTCGGAAGTGGCGCGGCCATCGCCGGCAAGGTCTTCGGGGTCGAGCGAGTTCCGGTGGTGAAGAACCAGGCCCTTCCCGCCTATGACCCCCGAGGCGTCCAGGGCATTGGTGTCACCTATGCCACGACCCCCATGGGCGCCGACCATACCGCTGGCTATGCGATCACCGCCAACATTCTCAAGGTCGGCGGCTTCGTCGATCCACTGAAACCGCAGGGTCAGATCGAGCTTTCCCGGAACCTCCAGATTGCCACCGCTGCCATTGACTCAACCGGGATGTGCCTCTTCATCGCCTTCGCCCTGCTGGATCAGCCGGACACCTTCCAGGCGTTGCTCGACATCATCAATGCCTTCTACGGCCTCGCCTTGACGGGCGACGGGGTGACCGACCTGGGCAAGACGGTGCTCAAGATGGAGCGGGACTTCAATGCCCGGGCCGGCTTCACCAAGGCGCAGGACCGGCTGCCGGAGTTCTTCACGAAGGAGTCCCTGCAGCCCCACAATATTACCTTCATGGTAAAGGACGAGGAGTTGGATTCCCTCTTCAACTGGTAGACGGGAGGGAAGACCGGAGTGGAGGGTGAGGTTGGATGTCCGGCCTCACCCTCCTTTTTTCCTGGTCCTCTGGGTCGAGGTTTTAGACATGGGGAAAACGGGGAATAGGGATTCGGAAGGCCTCAATCTTAGCGTCTCACCCGAGCAGGTGGCGAGGTTTCACCCTCTCATGCAGGAGGGCTTCATGGTGAGGGCGGAGGTCGGCTGTACCATCAAGACCCTGCTGTGTGATCAGTTCAAGGTGAGTCCGGAGTACCTGGAAACGAGGGTGCAGACGGTGTTTCTGAATGGAAAGCCCGTAGACGATCTCGAGTCCGCCGAGATCCCCGCCGGAGCCACCCTGGCTCTCTCCGCCGCCATGCCCGGGCTCGTGGGTGCGACCCTCAGGCGCGGAGGCTATTACGCTCGAATGCGATCGGATATCACCTACCGGAAAGAGGAGGCCCCCGGAGCGAGAGGGGAGGGCATGGTGCGGATAAAACTCTTTAACCTCCTTGGCCCGGAGCTGGCACCAACCTTCCTTGCGAAAGGCGTCTGGCTCAGCAGCTCCAGGCTCCGGGAATTCCTCAGCCAGCTGCCGGAGGAATTCTGGACCCAGTGCCAGGCCATCCATCTCGACGGTACCACCATCACCGCCACGGCGCTTCGTCGCGTCATCTGGCCCGACGACTCGGAGCCGGTAAGGCTCTCCGTGACGGTTGGAGAATAGCAGGATGTGGCCACCCCTGTTGCCCACGAGAGACAGGGTGGTCTGCGAGGCAAAGCGCATCTGGAGCCTCCTCTTACTGTTGCGGCCGTAGAGAGGCCTCCCGGACTTTGTCCAACCCCTTCGCCGAGAGGCCAGGCCTCTCCCCACACTATCAATGATGCGACTATGCAGATTTGCCGAGTAGATCACCCTGTCTCCCAGGATCATCCCAGAGCTCTGTGCGAATGGAGATGGCGCCTGCGATTTTCACCCCTGCGCGGGTGAGAGACCTTCTCGAAAAAATTGCCCCGGCCACCGGCAACGAGTACAATAGAGCGCTTTTTGCCCGCTGATTACTGGGTGTGATGCCGCTTGGGGATCCTCCCTGCGCCGGCCTCCCGAAAACCCCACTCAAGAGGACTCGATGGAGAACGAGAAGCCCCCTCGCCGAGAAACAGATTCAACTCCAGCCGGCCTCATCTGCTCTCTCGTTTCAACCATCGGGGCCGAGTGCGAAGTGGTCATGGGAAGTCCGGCGAGGGTGCAGGAAGCCTGCTCCCAGTTGCTCACCTGCTGCACCTCCTCCCTCAGCCCCTCGGCTCTGGAGGGACTCAGACCTCTCTTTCAGATAGTTGGAAGTCGTTCAGGCGCAGTCGTGATCCCTCTCGTCGACATGTTCGAGCAGCTCTGTGCGGCGGCGGAGAATCCCTGGCCGCTTCTCGAGTGCCTCCTGGCCGCCAGGGACCAGCGGGTGGCCCATCAGGCCCTCATGAGAACCCTGGAGCTCGCCCAGTCCGGGAGGCTTGCCGTGGACCATCACGTCGCCGTCTATCTTGCCGAACGACTGGAAGCGGAGGGGAGTTTCCTCGGGGAACGGACAAACCTCAACCTTCTCGCGGAAATCCTTCGGCACTGCACGTTCCCGGCCGAGGAGGTCCAAGAGGACCCGGTCACCGACCTCTACTTGATGAGGAGCGCTGACGCCAAGCTGCGGCGGATGGCGGCTCGGGTTCTGGATCGCAGCGGCGAGCCCGCTTCCTCTGAGCTGGCCCGGCTGATCCTGAGCGATGAGGCCTACCAGTTCCTCGCCCCCTACCTGGCCTTCACCCGGGCGACCCACCTGGATCTCCTCTACCTGGTCCCCCTCCCCGGAGAACCGGCTCCCTGTCTGCCCGGTCTTGAGCGCGCCGCGACGCTATGCGAAGAGCAGCTCCTCAGAGAGGTGATCTCGGAACTCGGCTGGACGAGCCTCAACTTCGGTCTCGAGCTTCGGAAGTATGTAGGGATGACCATCGGCGGTTCTTTTCCCCTCGCGGTCTTCCCGGCGGAAGCTTCCCTGTTCAACGGAATCGAAGAGGCCCGGCGGAGCGGCGAAACCTTCCTTTTTGTCGCCCACGGAGGCCTTCCCGTCGACACCCGGCGGTCTACTGACCAGGGCGACACGGTGGCCCGCTTCCGATCGTACAACCTCACCCACTCCCAGGTCCTGGCCGAGATTCTCGATGTGGCTCCCTTGACGGCGGCAAAGATAGACCGGATTTTGTCCATGATGGACAGCATCGTATCCGACTTCGTTGCCCTCTTCTCCACCTACGCGGAGGAGTGCGGGATCCTCCCGTCTCTGTACCGCGAGCTCAAGGAACGAATCCTGCTGGAGTTGGAGAACGAGCAAGAGGGGCCGCAGCTTTCTCCCGAGCTGACGCGGCTCGTCCAGATGTTCGAGGATCCCCGCTCCCTCGCCGAGGTAAGGACCCTCCACGGGCTCAAACGGTATCTTCACCAACGGGGCCTGAGGCTCGGGTTTCGGCTCGTCGAATCCGGCCGCGCCACCAACAGAACGGTCCACCTAGTGGTGACCTCCTCGAAGCGGATCCTCCACGTGGCCCGGGTCATTGAGTATGCCGACTTCGAGACCTCGAAAGGTGGAGCGGGCCTAACCCGGATTCCCTATCCGGTGCAGGTGGTAGTGGATGGCTTCGGCCGGCAGACCATGCACGGTCAGGTGGATCTCCCGGCGGTAAAGATTTTCCTCTATGGGAACGAGGTCCACTACTACATTACCTTCCTGAATCATCCCGCCTTCCTCCGCATCGACTACTCCCCGCCGCTCCGGGGCGGCATGATCGACCTCGAGTACTTCGGGGTGAGTAAGCACGAAATCGATCTCCACCCCAACATCGCCCTGGACGCCATTCAGCAGTTCTTCTTGAAGCTCGAGTTCGATATTTCCGTGGAGAAGACCCACGTCCACGCCCGGTACGACAAGGAGAGGGCCCTCGGCCTCGGCGACATCTGCGAGAAGGCGGAAGCCCTCTTTCGTCTCGCGCCGTACCTCATGGAGATCGATTGGGTCATCGGTTCCCTGGACCTCTTCGATGAGGCGAAGAGGCTCGTGGCCGAATCGTGGGCCGGCTTCTTCCTCCTCTGGGGCGTCGTTCCCATCAGACAGATCCTCACCAAGAAGCGTCGGGGGATCCTGGTCGCCGTCGAGTCCGGGAGCTCGGGCGAGCGGGAGATTGCCTGGTCCGGGCAGCGGCCGTACCGAGACCGATTCACCGTTTCCACCCCGGAAGACCTCATCAGGCGCCTGCGCTCCTCTCTCACCGACCTCGAGGTGGAGGCAAACCCCCTCTCCGAAGAAAGGCGAGACCAGCAGATCGGGCAGATCTATATCGAAAACCTCCTTCTCAAACCCCTCCGTGAGGCGGTGGCCCTTGGAGAGATCATCGAGACACCAGAGGGATTCCGGAGAAGCTCTCCGGAACTTTTTCAGCGACGGCACGAGGCGGAGTTCTTTGCCGAGATTCTCCGTACCATGGATGACCCCGCCGCCGTCCCTCCCTCTCTCGCCGCCCTGGGCGGGGCTGCGCCCGAACAGCCCCTCGGCGCGCTCCGGGCCTCCTTTCTCCTGGCCCACCTCGTAGGACCCCTGGAGCGTACTCTCCGTTTCCAGACGAGCGGCAGCCTCAACGGGTTCGAGGTACAACGGGCCTCGATGCCGCTTTCCGGTTACTCCCTCGGGCTCTACGTGCTCCGGGACGCGGGCGGCATTATTCGCCTGGCTATCTTCTCACGGGGCGACGCCCTGTGTCTCAGACGCGACCAACCCTCTTCGGCCTGGCGGTCGAATGGCAGCCTCGATCCAAGGCAGTTTGCCGAGGTCCTCTGGCTCAACAACTATCTCACCTCGGGGATGGAAGCGGTGAAGACCGACGTGGCCGGGGATGCGGAGCAGGTGGTCTCCTGCTTTCACCGGCAGAGCCCGTCCCAGCGGCCGCACCTCGTCCCGGGCGACAATGTCATCGACGGCCTTCGAGCTTCCCCGGGCCGGGCTGTCGGCAAGGTCCTTTTCAGCACCAGGGGCCGGGCCCCGGAGGAATTCGACGGTGGGATCCTGGTGGCGCCGTCGATCACCCCCGAGGACAATACCTTTCTCTACCACGCTTTGGGGGTGGTATCGGTCGGCGGCGGCATTCTGAGTCACGCCGGCCTCATTGCCGTCCAGTTTCGGAAGCCGGCGCTCATCATCTCGGGACGGTGGCAGGAAACGCCGGGCGAGCGACCGGTCCTCTTCTACCGGACTCTCAAGTACCGGGAGGAGGAGAAGAAGATCCCAGGGTTCCGGATTTGCATCCGCCGGGATTTGCAGAAACTGGAGCGTCGCCTTTGCGAGGGTGACGTGGTTGTACTGGACGCCGACGAGGGAATCCTGCGGAACCTTGGCCAGAATCGCGAGGTGCTGGGCCTTCATGAGAGCATGCGTCATTTCGGCGAGGCTTCCCGGCGTCTCGGCCGGGTCGAGGACGAGAACGAAATCCTGTCGCTCCGGGGCCGGCGGCTTCGAGCCCGCCATCAGATCGAAAAACAGCTCAGTCACGTGACCGATCTCCTCCTGGCGCACCATGTGGTGCAGGAGCTGTTCATCGGCAAAGATCTCGCGGGTGACGCCGGGGCGAGAAGCGAGAAAGGCCGGTTCATCTCCCTGCTCCTGGGTAACCCGCACGTGGGCCGGGCCTGCCACGAGTTCGTCCTCGAGATCTCCCGGAACCTCACCCACCGCTTCTACGATCGCTTCGAGGAGGCCCGGCGCCGTATTCCTCTTGCGAATCACACTTACGAGATCGTGTCGCTTTATCTTCAGGTGTTCCGTCTCCTGCGGGCGCTGGAGGAGACCCTGGCCTCCCTCTCCGGTTGCGGCTTGGAGCCCATCCGCCTCGACGCTTCCCTTCCCGACCAGATCCGCGCCACGGCTCGCATCCGACTCCGGACCCTCCGAGGGGATCTGATTCGACTCCTCGATGATATCAGCTCTCACCCGGAACCGGACTGGCGCATCCGTCACCTGGTCCGCCAGATTCAACGGCTCGATCTCATCTTGAGCTCACCGGCCGACCAGCGGGAACCGGTTGACGGCTTGAAGGGACGGATCATCCAGGAGGACGAGGCCGTACGCCGGCGTCTCACGGAGAAACGGGTGCTGGGCCCGGATGACGGTGGCTTCGAGCTCTACACTCTCATCGGCTGGAAGGCCGCGAATCTTGCCGAGATCGAGCGACTCGGCGGCCGGGGCCTCGTACCTCCCTGGTTTGTCGTCACCGATCGGGCCTTTCAAGAGATCCTTGATGCGCCCCTGGATACCGGCTCCGGCGACGGGAGCCTGCAGGCGGCCGTTGAAGCCGTCCTGGCGCGGCACGACCTCACCAACGGACAGAAGTCCATCCACATCGCCCAGCTCTGGGAACGGGTGAGCATCCCGACCGCCATTACCGATGAAGTTCTCGCCGCTTACCGTCGCTTTGCTACCGTTGCGCCTGGTGCAGACGCCTCGCACGGTGCGGACGCCGATCCCTTCGTGGCCATTCGCTCGTCCGGGCGAGAGGAGGACACGGAAAGCGCGACCCGCGCCGGGGAGTTCGAGACCTTCCTCTTCCTTCGCGGGGAGGGCGCCGTTATCACCCATCTGAAGCGCGCCTGGAGCGGCTTGTGGACCGAGCGGGCCATTCACAATCGGTCTGTCCTGGGCACGACCTCCCAGTCGGCAGGGGGCGGTATCATCGTGCAGCGGATGGTCCTGTCCCGGGTTTCCGGCGTCCTTCAAACCGTGAACGTGGCGGAGGACAAGCACACGGAGATCGTGATCAATGCCGGTCTCGGCCTGGGGGAAGGCATCGTCTCCGGCACCGTTGCCGCGGACCTCGTCTTCGTGGCCAAGACCGCGGACCTCCAGAGCGCCCCCCTCCAGTTCCGCTATATCACCAGCGACAAGCAGGAGCGCGTGGTCTTTGACGCCCGGGCGGGGATGGGGACGATCCGAAGCCAGACCCTCTACCATCAGCGCCTGAGGCCGGCCCTGGAGTATGTGGAGCTCGTCGAGCTGGTGCGGATCGCCGACCGGCTGGAGGGGGCCTACGGCTACCCATTGGATATCGAGTTCGGCATCGAAGGCCCGAGGCTCTGGATTCTCCAGGCACGGCCGGTGGGCACCTTCCCGGCCATGATTCGGGAGATGACAACCTACTGCCCCCTCGCGAGGGGTTGATCTTTGCCCGTGAGTCGGGATGCGGGACACAGGTGGTAGTAGAGCTGCACGCGATGATGGTTCTTCTGAAGTGACTGCGGGAGGCCTGTGCCACTTCCGCGGCTGCGGGTGGGGGAGCCCCTGACTCGTCGCGGCGAAGCAGCGACGAGAACAGGGAGGGGGCGCCTTCCCCCGACCGCTGCCGCGCTCGAAGTGACCAGGCCGGGAGCCTCGGAACGAAAGAAGAGCCATCATTGCGTGCAGTAATCGCCAAAGTCAGTATTTCCGGTGTCCAGCAAGAATTGTGGGATATCATCAGCCCCAGGGGAGAGAGCGTTTCCACAACTGCCCTCTAGGAGAAACTCCTATGATCAGAGCCAAGGATGCACTCCTCTATCACGAAACCGAACGCCCGGGAAAAATCGAGCTCAGAGCGACCAAGCCCTGTCTCACGCCTCTGGATCTCCGTCTCGCCTACCTGCCGGGGGCGGTCTTTGTCTCCGAGGAGATCCTGAGAGACCCTGCCAAGATTTTCCGCTACACGTCCCGCGGGAACCTGGTGGGTGTCATCACCAACGGCACGGCGGTTCCAAGCCTCGGTAACGTGGGGCCGGAGGCGGCAAAACCCATCCAGGAGGGGATGGCGGTCCTCATGAAGCGCCTTGCCGACATAGACGTCTTCGACCTCGAGCTGAACACCACCGACTCAGATCGCTTCATCGAAACAGTGCAGCTTCTCGAGCCAACCTTCGGCGCCATCAACCTGAAGGACATTCGCGCCCCGGAGGGTCTTCACATCAACGACCGGCTCAGCGAGACCATGAAGATACCCGTATTCCACCAGAACCTGTACAGCTCGGCTGTTGTCGCCGCCGCTGCGCTCCTGAACGCTCTCGATCTCGTGGAAAAGGGAATCGAGGATTGCCGGGTGGTCATCTGCGGCATGGGTACCATGGGTACAGGGTGTGCCCGGCTGTTCCTCCGCCTCGGGGTACAACCCGAAAACCTCCTGGCCTATGACCTCTTGGGCCTTCTTAACCCCGATCGAACTGATCTTCCCGAACACCAGCGGATCTTCGCCCGCAGCCATCCGGCACGGACCCTGGCCGAGGGCGTCCGTGGCGCCGATGTCTTCCTGGGTGCCTCGGTGGGGGGGGTTGTCACCCAGGAGATGGTCCGGTCCATGAACCGCTTCCCCATCGTCTTCGCCCTGGCCACGCCGGAGCCGGAAATCAGTTATGAATCGGCGAGAGCCAGCCGCCGTGATGTCATTGTCGCCACCGGCCTCGCCCAGTATCCGAACGCCATTCTCGACACCCTGAGCTTTCCCTACATCTTCAGGGGCGCCCTGGACGTTCAGGCCACCCAGATCACCGAAGGCATGCTCCTGGCCGCAGCTCGCGCCCTGGCTGAACTCGCCAGAGAGGATGTGGTGGAAGAGGTGGAGAGGGCATACGGCTACGAGCATTTCAGCTTCGGCCCCGAGTACCTTCTGCCGAAACCGATCGATCCGCGCATCTTTGTCCGCGAGTCGGCGGCGGTGGCAAGACAGGCTATGGAGGAAGGGGTGGCGCGGCACCGGGTGGAGGATATGCCCTACCAGGAGAGCCTGATCGTTCGGATGGGAACGGGCGGTGAAACCCTGAGGAACCTGGTCATGAAGGCCAGGCAGCGAAACCTCCGCGTGGTTTTCTCCGACGGGGCTAGCGAGCCCATCCTGAGGGCCTGCAGCGTCCTCATCGCCGAGGGTATCGCGCGGCCCATCCTCCTCGGCAGTGAGGAGGAGATCCGGGAGGGCATCTACCGGCTCGATCTCGACCTCGGGGGCATCCAGATCGTCGATCCGGCGAAGAGCGCGCTCTGCGAGAGTTTCGTGGAGGAGTACTACCGGATTCGTCGTCGCCGGGGAGTGATGCTCGATGAGGCCAGACGGCAGGTCCGCAGCCATGACCACTTCGCCGCCCTCATGCTCCATACCGGCGCGGCTGATATGATGATCGGCGGCGCCTCGATCCACTACGGCGAGTCGTTGCGTCCCATCCTCGAGGTCATCGGGCCCGCCCCTGGCATACGGAAAGTTTCCAGCCACCACATGGTCCTTTTGCCGAAAAACATCCTGTTCCTCGCGGATTGCGGTATCCTCATCGATCCCGATGCCGAGGATCTCGCCGAGGTAGCCTTGCTCGCCGCAAACCGGGCCCGCTCCCTGGGTATCGAGCCTCGGGTGGCCATGCTTTCATCCTCCACCTACGGGAGTGTCAACCATCCGACCATCCGCAAAGTTCGCCGCGCCGCTGAGATCGCAAAGGAACTCGCTCCTGACCTGGTCATAGACGGTGAGATCCAGCTCGCTCCCGCCCTCGACGGGAACCTCAGGCAAAAGTACTTCCCCTTCTCCAAGTTGACTCACGACGCCAACGTTCTCATCTTCCCCGACGTCCAGTCCGGGAACATCGCTCTCCATCTTTTCCAGTACATGACGGAAGCCGTTACCATCGGCCCCCTCCTCACGGGCACGCGCTTACCCGCCCACCTGCGCCAGTACGGAGTCACGGCTCAACAGGTGGTGAACCTGACCACGGTGGGGGTTGTGGAGGCGGCGACTGCGGAAGGTCGAAATGACTAGCCCTGTCGTCTGCGATACCAGAAGAGCGCCCCGCCGGAGGCAAGGGACCAGGCGAGGAAGCCCACATCATCCCATCTGCCGACAACGAAATCCGGCATGAAAAAATAGACAAGAGCACCACAAAAGAAGCTCGCCGCGAGGGCGGTGGTATAGCGGGCCCAGGTGAAGACCCGGAAGAAGGCAAGAAAGAGGAGCACCCAGAAGAGATAAAAGGCCGCTGCGGCAAGGAGGCGGTATTTCAGAGGGACCATCTCCGAGAGGTGACGAATGGTCTGCTCGACCCGATCTTTCGGCTGGGCAAAGCGAAGGCGAGCAACCTCCCTGATGGTCATCTTTTCATCGATATAGGTGCCGCCAGGTATGAGAAAATCAAGAGTAATTGGGGCGTTCCGCTGGTGGAGGTAGTCATTTGTGGCTCGGAAGGGAAGGGACATAACCTTCTGGTGGCCAAGGTACACGCCCGTCGCTCCTAGAACGAGGAGAGCAACCGAGACCAGTGCCCAAAGCAACTTGCTCCTCCAGCCCATGTGTCATCATCCTCCGGGTGATGGACCTTCAACCAGACTTCGATCCCGGCGATCCTGCACCAATCATGCCCGATTGAGGGGACATCTCACGGCAAGACGGAGCTCACGTATCCATCCACTGCATCGAAAAGGGCGTCAACTCTCCGAAGGCTTTCCTCGACCACACTCAGACGCTCGTTGACAAATCGGTCGTCCACGATATGGGCGACGTTCACCTTCACGTTGGCGGCGGCGATCCCCGCCGCGGCCAGGGCCAGGTGAAGGGCGGCGGCAGCGTCGGTAAAAGCGCGTGGGGCTCCCTTCTCCACCGACACCTTCGCAAGGTGGGCGAGCCGCTCGGATGCGCGAAGGGTCTCAAGGGGCACAGAAGCGGCACGCTTAAGGGCGTCCTGGATGGCAGTCTGACGGGATGCCTTTTCCCCCTCGGTGGTTTTCGGCAGCCTGAGGCTCGCCAGCACACCCTGATACGCGTCCGTGTCATCCTGAACGAGGTCAAGAAAGCTCCTGCCCAGCTCATCGGCAGCCTCTCTCACCTCCTCCATTGTGCCCCACCTCTCCCGATACCGTTCCTTTCCTAGGGTCAGCCTGGCGACCATGGCGGCAAGGGCGGAGCCGAGAGCCCCGCACAGCGCGGCCACACTGCCCCCTCCGGGGGTGGGGGTGCCGGCACCCAGTTCGGCGATGAAGTCACGAACGGACATGTCGGTCAGCTTCATTGGTGCACCTCCTTCTGATCGGCATAGGGCATGGCGCAAAGGGCGCAGGGTTAAAGGGCTCCATGCCCGCTGCCTGCCCGTAGTGTCTCGTCCCAGAAATGCCTTCCATTACCTGAACGAGAGTGGGTTGCTTGAATCGATAGAATGGAAATTCGAATATCGAAACCCGAAACAAATCCGAATAGCAAAATCATCAAAATTCGAGACTTATTTAAAACATTTGAAAATTTGAATTTTGGGCTTGTTTCGAATTTCGGATTTCGTGCTTCGAATTTTGCCCGTGGCACCTCCTCAGGTAACGTTCAGCGCAACTTACTCTTTCAAGATACTTATGGGACAAAACACTGGGGCTCGCATTTCTCGCCGTGTCTCCGCGTTCCCGTCCTCCAACTCCCGTCTGCCTTCTGTGCTCGGTCCTCTGTATTATGCCACCCGCTCCCCGCGCTTATACACCTCGAGCACCGGAGAGATCCCGGCCCGGTAGGCGAGGATGGCGGGGCTCTTCCCATCCAGAAGAAGGAAGTCCCCCGTCTTGCCCACCTCCAGACTTCCCACTGAACCGGCCATCCCGATGGCATAGGCAGCATTCAGGGTTGCACCCACCAGGGCCTCGTTCGGCGAGAGGCCCATGGCAAGAATGGCAAGACCGCTCACGAAGGGCATGGACTCCGTGTAGCACGTCCCGGGGTTACAGTCGGTCGCCAATGCGACCGGCACCCCCAGCTCCACCATCTTCCGGGCCCGAGCGTAGGGCTTCCTCAGGCTGTAGGCGGTCCCGGGAAGGAGGATCGCGGTCACGCTTTCCGACGCCATGGCCCGGAGGCTCTCGTCACTCACCGCCAGGAGGTGCTCCGCCGATACCGCCCCGAGTTCCGCCGCCAGGGCTCCCCCTCCAACATCGTGGATCTCGTCGGCGTGGATCTTGAGCCCAAGCCCGTGCTCCCGGGCCGCCTTGAGGATACTACGGCTCTGCTCCGGGGCGAAGACGCCTTTTTCGCAGAATACATCGCAGAATCGGGCGATACCCTGGCGGGAGACCGCAGGGATCATCTCGTGAACCACGAGATCCACATATCTGTCGGGAGCTCCGGCATACTCCTCCGGGACGGCGTGAGCGCCGAGGAAGGTCGCCACCACATCGAGGGGGGTCTCCTCGCCGATACGGTGGATGACCCGGAGCATCTTCAACTCCGCCTCGGTCTCGAGCCCGTAGCCGCTCTTGATCTCCAAAGTGGTGGTGCCGAAGCGGAGGGCGGACCCGGCTCGCTCTGCCGTTATCGAGAAGAGTTCCTCCTCGGAGGCAGCCCGTACCGCCCTGACTGAAGAGAGAATTCCTCCTCCCTGACGGAGGATGTCCAGGTAGTCCACTCCGGCGAGGCGAAGAGAAAACTCCTCCTCCCGTGTGGTGGGGAAACACATGTGGGTGTGGGGATCGACGAACCCGGGAATCAGGCAGCGGCCGCCGCAGTCGATCTCCTGGTCTACCTCCCCCGCGTTGCGGAGCACCTCATCGTGGCTCCCGATCGCCTCGATCAAACCATCGGCGCAGAGAAGAGCCCCCCGGTCGAAGGAGCGCACCTCCCCCTGCCTGCTTCCCGCGAGGGGCGCGCCGGAGTCCACCGGTGTCGTGATCCGCGCATTCTTGAAGAGCTTCCGGATCATCCCCTGTTACCCTCCTCGCCGGCTGGCAAAAAAACCATTCTCATGCTCATGGAGTACGCTGGCGCCGGAGACAGGATGGTCTCCGAGGCAAAGCGCATCTGGAGCAACCTCTTATTCCTCCGCTGTCAGGCAGACCTCCCGAACTCTGTACCCCCCTTCGAAAAAAGGTCCGGCCTTGCCTTACACTATCAATGCCGCAACCACGCCTTGGCGTGGCAGACTTGCCGATGAGATTACCCTGGCTCACAGCATCACCCGCCTCCTAGAAGCTCAAGCAGCCGGAGCTCGATGACCTGGCTGGGATCGAAATCGGCGAGTTGGAGATAGTACGAGGCGCTCTCCAGGAGAGCCGCCGCCGGCACCATGCCATAGACCTCGCTCTCCACGACCTCCACGCCCCACCGCTTCGCCTCCATCCGAATCAGCTCCAGCACCCGGTAGAGGGCGTTCTTCTCGTAGTCCACGACGTTTATGCTGACCTGGACGAGCCCACGCTCCTTCAGGGCGACGCCGATGCCTTTCACGTGAGAGAACCCGCCGCTGGAGGCCCGGACCGCCCGGGCGATACTTCGGGCAACCTCGAGATCTCCCGTGCCGAGGTTCACGTTGAAGGCGACGAGGAACTTTCTTGCGCCGATGACCGTTGCTCCCGCTGACGGATGAAGTCTCGGCTCACCGACATCGGGCAGCCTCTCGGGCTTTGTGATCTCTTCCTTGAGAGCCTCGAACTGCCCTCTGCGGATGACCTCAAGTCCCCGTCGTTCAGGCCGTATGGCCGCCTCTTCGTAGAAGTAGACGGGAACGCCGGTCTCCTCGTGGTATCTCCGGCCGAAGCTCCGGGCAAGCTCCACACAGCCTTCCATGGTGAGGTTCCGAAGGGGCACGAAGGGGATTACATCCACCGCCCCTATCCGTGGATGGCCGCCCCGATGTTGTTCAAGGTCGATGTGTCTGATCGCCGCTTTGGTCGCCTTGAGGAGCGCCTCCTGGATCGGTCCCGGCTCGCCCACCAGGCTGACCACAAGGCGATTGTGGTCCCGATCGGCCCGCTGGTCCAGGAGAAAGCATCCCTTCCTCTGCCGGAAGGGGTCCACGATTGCCTCGATGACGTCACTCCTTCGACCCTCGCTGAAGTTCGGGACACACTCGATCAACTGCATAGCCATTGTTGCGCTCACTCTCTCTGCTCAAACCAATCTTGAACAACGTTGCTCACCAGTTCATCGTCCGCCACGTACGGGATAGTGATGTGGTCCATCCCATGGTTCTGCTCGTTGTGCTCAATGGCGACGCGAATCGAATGCTCGTTCCTCGCCCAGGCCCGGCGGGCAACTCCTCCCATGACATCCCAGGAGATGCCGGATCGGATCACGGCGTCCACCCGCTCGCTCCCGTCCAAGACCAGGCCGAAGCCGCCATTGATGGCCTTCCCGATCCCCACCCCGCCGCCGTTGTGGAGAGCAACCAGCGTCATGCCTCGCGCCGCATTCCCGGCGAAGCCGTGGGTCGCCATCTCCGCCATGACCCTGCTCCCGTCGTTGATGTTGGCCGTTTCGCGGAAGGGCGAGTCAGTCCCGCCCGGGTCATGGTGGTCTCTCCCGATCATGATGGGCCCCACCTCTCCCTTCCTCACCATGTCGTTGAAGGCGAGCGCGATCCTGACCCGGCCGCCGGCGTCCTGGTAGAGGATCCGCGCCTGGGTGCCCACGACCAGCCTGTTTTTCTCTGCGTCCCGGATCCAGACGTAGTTGTCCCGGTCTTGGCCCCGCCGATCCGGGTCGATGCACGCCATGGCAGCCCTGTCCGTCTTGACAAGATCTTCGTGCTTTCCGCTCAGACACACCCAGCGGAAGGGGCCGTAGCCGAAGTCGAAGAGATAGGGTCCCATGATCTCTTCCACGTAGGAGGGGAAGATGAACCCGTCACGCTCGTCCACGCCGTTCCTGGCAATCTCCTTCACCCCTGCGTCGAAGACGGCCTTCATGAAGGAGTTTCCGTAGTCGAAGAAGTAGGTCCCCCTTTCGACAAGCCCCTTGACGAGGGCGAAGTGCCGCCGGAGGCTGACATCGACAAGCTCCCGGAAGCGCATCCGGTCGCTCTTGAGGAGCCTGGTCCTCTCCTCGAAGGTGATCCCCTGGGGACAGTACCCGCCGCTGTAGGCGGCATGGCACGAGGTCTGATCGGAGAGGAGATCGACCGGCACGTTGGCTCTGACCAGATGGTCGAGGAGATCGACGACGTTCCCGTAGTAGGCGACGGACAGGGGCTCTCGCGCCCTGAGAGCCCGCTTGGCCAGAGCGATCACCTCTGCCACGTTCGACGATACCTGCCGTACCCAGCCCTGCTCATGGCGGATCTGAATCCGGGAATAATCCACCTCGGCGATGATGGACACGGCACCGGCGATCTCCGCGGCCTTGGGTTGGGCTCCACTCATTCCGCCCAGGCCGGAGGAGACAAAGAGGTGCCCCCTCAGGTCCTCGTCAGCACCCGTTCCCAGCCTCAGCCGTCCGGCGTTGAGGATGGTGTTATAGGTCCCGTGGACGATTCCCTGGGGACCGATGTACATCCAGCCGCCTGCCGTCATCTGGCCGTAGTTGGCGACTCCGAGCTGGGCGGCGACCTCCCAGTCCTCCTGATTGTCATACATCCCCACCATGAGGCCGTTGGTGAGGATCACCCGTGGTGCATCGGGATGGGACCGGAAGAGGCCGAGGGGATGCCCGGACGCCACTACCAAGGTCTGGTCTTCCGTCATCGCTTCCAGGTACTTCCTGATCAACTGATACTGCATCCAGTTCTGGCAGACCTGGCCGGTCTCGCCGTAGGTCACAAGCTCATAGGGATAGAGAGCGACGTCGAAATCCAGGTTGTTATCGATCATGACTTGAAGGGCCTTGCCGGCCAGGCACCGCCCGTCGTACTCATGAACCGGCCTTGCCCTGACGGCTCCCGGAGGGCGGTAACGGTAGGCGTAGATCCGCCCTCTCGTGACCAGCTCGTTCAGGAATTCTGGGGCCAGTTGCCCGTGCAGGCTCTCGGGCACGTAGCGCAGGGCATTCCTGAGGGCGAGCTCCGTCTGCTCCCGGGAGAGCCGGAAGCCTCGATCCGGCGCCCGCCTGATGCCAGGGGCAAACTCGAGCATCCTGGGGAGGTCCATCCCCAACGTGATGCTCATGGCTCGCGCAATTTCTGCGTTGCTGACCACGGCTGCCCTCCTCGTGTTCGGGACCACAGGGAGCTGTGTGCGGTATCCGCCTCCTACGCTACCGCTCCGTGTCAATATAGCCGCCTGTCAAGGCACCTTGTCAAACGAATTGTTTCGGTATGGGGATCACGTGGTCTGGAGCGGTGCGCCGTTGGCGCGGCGTGGGTCGAGATCCCGGCAGATGGGTACGGGGTCATGGGGAGGAATTGCAGGAGTTGAGATCTGACAAACGTCCCACTTCCTTTCGGAACGAAAGGACAAGAAGCCGCGGGGCGCGCGACCTGACCGACAAAGGGTTAGGCTGCGCAGCCCGCCCGGAGGACAAGAGTCTGAGAGAAAAGAGGGAACGACGCCGGAACTCCCGGCTAAGGATAAACGTAGTGCGGAGAGGATGCCGCGAGCGCTAGTGGGACTCGCATTCTCCCGAACAGCCCCCGCACCCCTGCGGTCCGCAATGGTGCACGTCTTCCGGCCGGGCCTCCCGAACCTGCTGTATGGTCACCTGAAAATGGAGGCGTTCGCCGGCCAGAGGATGGTTGAAGTCGGCGAGGACCACCTTATCAGTTACCGAGGCCACCCGGAACCGTGCGAGACCCTGAGGCCCGGTCATCTGGAAGACCATGTCCGCCGCAAGCTGGGCGTCGCCGGGAAAGTACTCGCGGGGAATCTCGCGGTAGAGATCCTGTTGCCTCTCACCGTAGCCGTCTTCGGCCTCAACCGTGATCTTGGCGCTCTGGCCTTGCTCCATCCCCGTAAGGCCCTTTTCCAGTCCGGGGATGATCTGGCCGAATCCAATCACAAAACCCAAGGGCTCGCCGGGGTCGGAACGATCCACCACCTCGCCGGAGTCCAGGGTGAGCGTGTAGTCCATTGCTACGTACGCGTGCTCGTAAATTTTCATCAATCTCATCTCCTCACAAAAAATTCCGGTTAGGAGGTCTACCCTATGTGGACCTCCCAATCGGAAGGTGTTCCGAAATCATAGATGTCACGGGGCAAAAGGTCAACCATGGGGACCTACGGGAGGTGACTCGACAAGGACCGGTGAAAAAGGGACCCTTTCGCCCCCCGGGTGAATCTAGCCGCTTGCCTTCTTCGCTGTCTGCCGCTCATCGTCGTCCAGCAAGCACTCCTCGACACATTCCGGCAGGCAGTCGCCGTGACAGGGCTCGATATGCACGGTCAAGGTGGTATCCGGATAGTGCTCCTTGATGGCTTCGGTGATTCGATCCGAGATCTGGTGCGACCTGTCCACCGACATGTCTGCATCCACGAGCATGTGGAAATCCACGAATCGCTCCGATCCGGACTTGCGGGTCCGCAACCGGTGGAAGCCCCGCACCTCGGGGGCGAATTCCCGGATGTGGGACCTGATAAGGTCGAGTTCCTCGGCGGGAAGGCTCTCGTCCAGGAGATCCCGGGCGGACTTCATCGTCAGGTCGTAGGCCGCCTTGATGATAAGGAGGGCCACACAGATGGCCGCCACCGGGTCCAGCCAGTGGAAGTGCACCCCGGGGAAGGCTCTCTCACCGAGCCAGATGAGCCCGAGGCCGACCATGACTCCGGCTGAGGTGTAGACATCGGTGCGGAGGTGCCAGGCGTCCGCCTGCAAGGCGAGTGAGTCGGTCTCCCTGCCTACCTTAAAGAGAAGCTGGGAGACCACCGTGTTCACCACTGCCGAGACCAGCATGACCAGGACACCCCATCCGGGTTCGTCGAGGGGCTCGGGGTATCTCAGCTTCTTCACGGCTTCAAAGATGATCCAGCCGGCCGCTAAGAAGATGAGGACGGCCTCGACCGTCCCGGAGATGTTCTCCACCTTCCCGTGCCCGAATGGGTGATCCTCATCGGCAGGCTTACCGGATTTCCTGACGGCAAAGAAGGCGATCAGTGCGGCCACGAGATCCACCGCCGAATGGATCGCCTCCGAGATTACCGAGATCGAGCCGATTACAAACCCGACAAGGAGCTTGAGCAAGACCAAGGCGGAATTAGAGACCACAGAAAGGAGCGCCACCGAGGTCTTTCGTCTTACCGTGTTTTCCATAGCCTTTCCTCGTCGCTCCTCGTCCCGCGGCCGGGGGATCGCTTGTCGGCGAATATCCAAATATTGTCCCCCTTGTCGCAAAGTGGGGCGTACGGGATCCTAAAATCGCCGGGGGTAAGTTCCCGGTCGGATTCCCATGCTAGCAAAAAACCCTGGGCAGCGCACCTGACGGATATGATGACGCCGCTTTTCTGGCTAGCAGGTTGCTGAAAAACTCTGTCATACTCCCGACGGGTGAGGACACCGGAGACCGGGTGATCTCCGAGGCAAGGCGCATCTGGAGCCTCCTCTTACTCCCCGGCCCTCGGGAAAGCTTCCCGAATATTGTGTTCCGCTCTACTGTGGGCCGGAACACCACGACCTTATTCATGATGCGACTATGCGACCTTGCCGACGAGATTACCCGGTCTAGCGGTATCGATAGCGCTGAGGCAGAGTTTTTCAGCATCCTGCTAGAAATCGTCTAGGGCTAACCAAGTACCAAAAGAACCGTTTGACAAGCAAGCAGAACGTTATATCCTCTAACAGTTTTCTCTACGGGCAGCCGGGAATCAGCTTCCAACTCGGTCCGAGCTACCCGGATGTCCGGGGAATGGCTGTTTCATCCTCTTGAGAGGTTCGGAACAATGAAAAAGGTCACACTCCTCGGTGTGGGGTTACAGGGAAGAACCATCCTTCACGATCTGACCCAGAGTGATCTCGTCTCCGAGATCATCGCTGCCGACAGGGATCTTATCGGCCTGCGAAAGCTCGCTACCACTCTGGCCAGCAACAAGCTCACCTGTGTGGAATTGGACGTGAACGATACAGGCGCCACCTCAAAGGTCATGGGTGATGCCGACATCGTCATCGAAACCCTGCCTTCCAAGTTCTGCCTCCCCATGGCTAAGCTGGCGGTACAGAACAAGGTGCACCTCGTGAACACCATGTACCTGGTGGACGCCGGCCAGACCGATCCGGTCAAGAGATGGAAACTCGAGGAGGAGGTGCGCGACCTGGACAGGAGAGCCAGAGAGGCTCAGGTGACCATCCTGCCGGAGTTCGGCATGGATCCTGGTGTCGATCTCGTCCTCTGTGGTCAGGCAGTGAAGGACTTCGATGAAGTTCACGAGCTGTACTCGTACGGAGCTGGATTCCCCGAGCTCAAGGCGGCGGACAATCCCCTGAAATACAAGATCACTTGGACCTTCGAAGGGGTTCTCAAGTCCTATTTCCGGCCGGGACGGGTCCTGAAGGAGGGACGGGTCGTCGAGATTCCCGCCGACGGCATGTTCGTCAAGGCGAATACCCATGAGTTTGACCTTGAAGGGTTCGGCCGGATGGAGGCTTATCCCAATGGAGACGCGGTTCGGTACGCCGAGATTCTCGGAATCCGGAACCAGGTAAGGACCATGGGACGCTACGTCCTGCGGTGGCCCGGACACTGCGAGTTCTGGGAGAAGCTGGCGAAGCTCCACTTTTTGGACGACGCACCGATCAGGGTAGGGGAGGTGTCAATCGTCCCCCGGGAGTTCCTGCACAGCCTCCTCGAGCCTCAGCTCCAGTACAAGGACGACGAGCGGGATGTGGCCGTCATCCGTGTTGATGCTCGGGGCCTGAAGGCCGGCAAACGAAGACGAGTGATCTACCAGGTAATCGACAAGCGCGACTTGAGAACCGGCTTCACCGCCATGACCCGCACCGTGGGATATACCACCAGCATCGGAGCCCAGATGATTCTGAGGGGCGACATCCAGAAACGGGGAGTCCTCACACCGGTCCGGGATGTGCCCTTTGAGATCTTCTCCGACGAGCTCCGAAAACGAGGGATTCACGTGGAGCAGAGCACGGGCTCATGGTAGAAATGATCTCCTGAGGCGGAGAAGATTGGCCTCCCCTTTGACAAGGAAGGCCCCTTAGAGGCTGTCCGGCAATGCGTGTTTCCAGTGACGGTCATCTCTCATCTCGGCCGCTGTTTGGGAAGGCCAGGGTGGGCTTCCAAAGTGCATCTGAGCAACCTTTTTCTCATAGCCATTCTGGAAAGCCGCGGTCAGCACGCCTTGCCACAGGCCCGTCCCACGAGCCAAAGACGGCTGCAATGGCGCGAATCATGCACCTTTGCCGAGGAGCCCACCCTGGCCTGAACCCCTAGTTGTCGGACAGCCTCCTTACTCCCATTTTTCATTCGGTTACCCCTGAACGAACCCCGGAACCCACGGGAGAGATGGCAGATGGAGCTCGATTACCTCAAGGGCCACATGGGGAACAACGTCATCATCTTTCTCTATGGCGAGCAGATTCCAAAAGGAAGGGAGCTCGAGGCGGCCGTCGAGGTCTTGCAGCCTCACCGCGTTTCCGGCCATGAAACGGGAATCCTCTATCCGCCGGTCCGGGGGGGTGACGTCAAGGTGAAGATCGTGGGCTTCACCTCCAGGGCCTTTATCACCGCCTGTGGTGGGCTGACGCAGGTTCTGGGCAAGGCCGCGGTCGAAACCGAGCTCGGCCGACGCTGCAATCTCACCATCCGGGCGCCGGAAACCCGCATCATCCTGGAGACCGATGCCGGCCCCGTACCCATAACCGTTGAGGTAGCAGGCGGAGAGGCGAAGCGCGTCTGGACCAACATGGGTGCCTTCGTCCAGGAGTGCTATGAGCTGGGCGTTTCCCAGCTCGAGCTCCAGGGCATCCCGGCGATGAAGGTCGGGAAGTTTCTGGTCCTCGACGGGGACAAGGTAAAGAGACACTATCCCGAGTCCGATTTCGAATCGATGACCGTGAGAACGCAGAAGATCCTGCTCCGCCTCCAGGATGAGTTCAAGAAGCAGACCTTCCCCAACTACCACGACTTCTCCCTATACGACTGGCACCCGCAGTTTGCCGGAGACCTCCGCGTCCTCTTTCCCCACAACCTCGCAACCGGCCACGTCGAGCCGGCCTGCGGTACGGGGTTTGTGGCCACCGGCATCGGGTTGTGGGAGCTTGGCGACCTGCGCCAACGAGGGTTGACCCACGACGAGGGGGCCAGAGTGCGCTACGAATGCGGCGGCGCCCCGGTACTCGTGGGCTCCGAGCTCGCCACCCTCGAGCTCGCCTGTGCTGGTGGACGCGTTGTCGGCCCGGATCGAGATGGAGCTCGGCCAGCTGGAGCCGGACGAGGCGGCCGCTTTCGCCGAGGAGCTCGGGATCCGC
>Ga0209253_10000936_pt1 | contig 25482 bp, 25 predicted proteins | sample FrelakmetBRP12BR_FD_187145 | JGI IMG/M metagenome (GOLD analysis project Ga0209253, IMG submission 187145) | Freshwater lake sediment microbial communities from the University of Notre Dame, USA, for methane emissions studies - BRP12 BR (SPAdes)... | ecosystem: Environmental > Aquatic >...
GCTCGAGCTGCTCGGCGTAGCTCAGCAGAGCTACCAGCCGCCTTTCATATGACCGCAGAAATTCACGCGAAATTGCGTCCGCGATGTGCGGAATGTAAGACAGGCCAGGAAGAACCACTGGTTTAGGTCTAGCGGGTTTGCGGAGACTCCCGCTCCCGCTCCTTGGCCGCGAACACGCAGAACAACTATATGTCAGCGCACCGGTTCGCCTCGGTTGCGTAGGTATTGGTCTCCGCGTACCACGCTCGCTTGTGCGCGATATCAAAGCGGATTGGGCTCGGCGCGCTCTGACTCCAAGACTGAAGATAGGCCGCCGACTTAACCTCGATCTTAAGGCCCTCCCCCGCTTTCAGGTCATAGGCGTCCCACTCGACTCGTCCCCGATCCGCACAGCGAAGAGCTCTCGCCGCGATATATTCCGGAAGCACCCCGCGCTGTGCATTCGACAGAAAGTCAGAGTAAGCCCACGATCATTTGCATAGGGGCTAACGTTCGGGTTCAGGCGCGGCGGCGTGTCAGCGCCGACGTTTCGTTCTTATTCACTCACCTGCGCGAACAGCGCATGCTTGTGAGCCAGCAAGCGTGGCGCCCCAATGCCGACCGACCTCTTCGTCAGCTACCGCAAAGACACCGAGCGTGTCTTGCTGCTGCGACGAGCGTCGGCGGGAACGGCGCGACCCCGAGCAGCAACGCGACTCGGAGGAAGTCTTGCTCTTCGGTAGGCATCGAGATCAAGGGCACCGAACCCGCACAGGTCGAGGCGTTGCTCAGCGCCGAGCAGACGGCGACAGGCTGCGAGCACCCGCTCCTGCAGGTCGCGCGCGCCGGCGAGATCGCCCTGGTCCAAGAGCGTCGCAGCGAGACTATTCATGCTCCCGAGGGTGGTCGGGTGCTCTCCGCCGAGTAGACGGCGACGCGCTGCGAGCACCTCCTCCTGTAGGTCGCGCGCGCCGGCGAGGTCGCCCTGCGCCGAAAGCGTCCCGGCGAGGCTATTCATGCTCGCCAGCGTGTCCGGATGGTCGTCGCCGAGCAGGCGGCGACGCGCTGCGAGAACCCGCTCCTGGAGGCTGCGTGCGCCGGCAAGATCGCCCTGCGCCCAAAGCGTCCCGGCGAGGTTTCCCATGCTCGTGAGCGTATTCGGGTGCTCCTCGCCGAGCAGGCGGCGACGCACTGCGAGCACCTGCTCCTGGAGGTCGCGCGCGCCCGTGAGATCGCCCTGCGCGCGAAGCGCCGCGGCGCGGTTACCCTTGCTCATGGTCTAGTTCTCCTGTGTGGTGCGGTCGAGCGATTCGTGCGCCGCGGGCTGCGGCCACTCAGATCAGACGTCCAGAGTGCACGCCCATCCGACCGCTCGCTTCCTGAGCCGTCGCGCCTGTTGTGACCTACAAACAGTAGCTTATACGCCGGGATCAGGCGCCTGGCATAGCTTCCACAAGCGCCCACTTAGCTTGCGGGCATCGCCCATGTTTTCTCAGTGGAAACACGTCGAGAGACAATCGATGGCGCGGAACGTCAAATGATTACGAATGCCGCGAACATTTTCGCCTCCGCTTCGTGCCGGCTAAGTGATGCGGCTGCATCGCAAATGTTGTGCCGACAAGCCTTACTGGAATGCACCCCGGCGATCGGCGGGAAGCTTGGTCGCCTAAGCGCAGCCCGGGCATCGATCGTCTGCCAAGCGTACCCGTGGTCCGCAAGTATCCCCACGTACCGGAGCAGGTGGACGAGCATTGCCAGGTAGAGGGCAGTTCGCCGGAAATGGGTCGCACGCTGCTCAGTGGCCGGCAGGACCTCGATGGCCAGCCTGCACCAGGCAGCTCTCGCAGAGCCTGCTCGTCTTGCGATCAGTATCGGCGAGCGAATTCGAAAAGTGCATCACGCAGCGCGTGTTATCACAGTGAGCAAGGCCAAGCGTGTGACCAAGCTCATGCACCGCCTCCTTGACGGCGCGGGCCCGAAACGTTGTCTCGTCGGCACCGATACTGAGCCGGAACAGCGAGACTACCGCCGCACGTCCAGGCAGGTCAGCGATGCCGAAGACGAAGTTGAGCCCCTCGGCGTAGATGTCGCGCGCGGTGACGCCGAGCACGCGGCGCCCGTTGAGCTCGCGCGCGGCTGCTAGCAGTCGCTCGGCGCGGTACTGGCCGCGAGCGCGATCGTACGCACTTCCCGACACAGCGATGGGGTCTGTAAGCATTGCATGCACGCCCTCGCGCCGCAGATCGACGACGAGGCGCACGACCTCGCCGGCTGGTGGCCCATCCAGCGGCACGACGATTACTGTGTCGCGATTCGGAATCGGCAGTCGACCGTTTGGCGTTGCTTCCATCCCTTTGCATACTCCTCGCGGCACCTTCAGAGGTGCCCCCTCGACGCGGCGCTGAGGCAAGTCTGTGGGCGGGCAACTCGTGATGGTTCCGGCGCGTCGCCCCATTGCATTCTCTCCACAGCTTGAACCGCCTGCGGTCCTCGATCAAGCCCGCGGCGTGCCATCGCCATGGACACCCATTGCGTCCGGTGGGCGCTGCACGGGAACGAGACCGGGCGAGCAGCGCACCACCCCTCGCCTGTCACGCCGACGATTACCCCCCGAATTGGGTGCGCTTTTCCGTTTTGTTCAGGGGATGTTGCGCCAAGCTCGGCGCCGATAATCCCTCGGCGTTGGCGGGTGGCACCCGCCATTTGTGCCGATGGTGCGCACATCGGGGTCGGCGATGGCCGAAGAGAACGATTTCGAAAGAACAGAACCGGCGTCACAGCGCCGCCTGGACGAGGCGCGCGAGGAAGGGGATGTACCCCGCTCGCGGGAACTGGACACCTGCATGATCCTTTGTGCAGCTGCCGGTGGCCTCTGGTTCTTTGGCGCGACACTGATGCGTGACCTCCATGTTTTCCTCGCGTCGGGGCTGACGTTCGACCGGTCGCACGCATTTGACCTCGAAGTTGTTCTGAGTCGCCTCGCGGCCGACATTGCTGGCCTGCTGCGTGCCTTCGCGCCGCTCGCATTACTGTTGCTGGCCGTTGCGTTGGTCGCACCCCTTCTGATCGGCGGATGGCTGTTCAACACCAAGGCGATCAAGCTGGATTTTTCCCGCCTGAGCCCGCGTCGGGGTCTGGGCAATATGTTCTCCCTTCACGCTGGAGTGGAACTGAGCAAGGCGGTTGGAAAGGCATTACTGGTGAGCGTGGTTGCGCTGGTTGTGGTCTGGCACCAGAAGGAGGCCGTTCTCGCGCTCAGCGTTGAGCCCTTCAGGGTCGGTTCTGCCCACCTGGGTCGATTGCTCTTGACGGGTTTCCTGGCGACAAGCGCTGCGCTCGCCGTCATTGCACTCGTCGATGCCCCCTATCAGGTCTGGCAATACGCCCGGAAGCTGCGAATGACCCGCGATCAGCTCCGTCAGGAAGCGAAGGAGTTGGAGGGCGACCCCCAGGTCAGGGGGAAAATTCGGGCGCAACAGCGCGAGATGGCCCGGCGTCGCATGATGTCGCAAGTGCCCCATGCCGACGTCGTGGTAACCAACCCGTCCCATTTTGCGGTGGCGTTGAAGTACGCAGATGGCGCAATGGGTGCGCCTCGGGTCGTGGCGAAAGGTGCCGACGAAGTCGCTGCGAGGATACGCGAAGTCGCAACCGAGCACGACGTCCCGCTGCTCGAGGCACCGCCTCTGGCGCGCGCTCTTTATCGGCACACCGATATCGGGGACGAGATACCCGAGGCGCTCTATACAGCGGTTGCCGAAGTCCTCGCTTACGTCTTCCAACTGCGCGCCTATCGGGAGCGCGGTGGTGTTCGGCCGGTCGCCCCGTCGAGTCTGGCGGTGCCGCCGCATCTTGACCCGCAGAAAGACAACGGAGCCAGTCCGAGGCCTTCTGGTTCTGGGGTGATGTGATGCGCCTGCCGAGCGCCATTGCATGGACATCGTTGCAGGGCACCAAGGCTGCGGCGGCACCGGCCGTCATCATCATGATCCTTTCGATGATGGTGTTCCCGCTACCCGCGTTCGTGCTGGATCTGCTGTTCAGCTTCAACATTGCGCTCGCCATAATCGTTTTGCTGACCAGCCTCTACACCCTGAAGCCCCTGGACTTCCTCGCGTTTCCGACCGTCTTGCTGGTTTCGACGATGCTGCGCCTGTCGCTGAACGTTGCTTCCACGCGCGTGGTGTTGACCGAAGGGCACACCGGTCCGGACGCTGCCGGAAAGGTCATCGAAGCATTCGGACACTTTCTCATCCGCGGCAACTATACGGTTGGCATCGTTGTTTTCGTCATTCTCACGATCATCAACTTCGTGGTGGTCACGAAAGGCGCTGGCCGAATCGCCGAGGTGGGTGCCCGCTTTACGTTGGACGCCATGCCCGGTAAACAGATGGCGATCGACGCCGACCTCAACGCCGGGCTGATTGGCGAACAGGAGGCACGACGCCGACGTGCCGACGTTGCGCGGGAAGCCGAGTTTTATGGGGCCATGGACGGCGCGAGCAAGTATGTGCGGGGAGATGCCGTGGCCGGCATCATGATCACTCTCATTAACATCGCAGGTGGCCTGATTGTAGGCGTGGTCCAGCATGATCTGGACTTGTCCGTCGCCCTCAAGAACTACACCCTGCTCACCATCGGCGACGGGCTCGTCGCGCAGATCCCCGCGCTGATCGTCTCGACTGCTGCAGGCGTCGTGGTCTCGCGGGTGGCGAGTGATCAGGACATTGGTTCGCAGCTCGCCAGTCAACTCTTCGCAAACCCGCAGGTCTTGTACATCACGGCGGCAATCGTCGGCACCATGGGGCTCATTCCCGGTATGCCGCACGTCGCGTTCGTCGTGCTTGCACTGGTGATGGTGGGTTCCGCGTACGCCGTGGCACGGCGGGGTCAGCGCGCGACTGCGCCACCGGAGGCCAGTGCCTCCGCGGCCCCGGAACTCGAAGAAGCCACGTGGAGCGACGTTGCTCCGGTCGATCCGCTGGGCCTCGAAGTTGGATACCGGCTGATCCCACTGGTCGACGCGGCCCAGGGGGGCGAACTCCTGCGCCGGATCAAGGGCATTCGGAAGAAGTTCGCCCGCGAAATCGGCTTCTTACCACCGCCAGTGCATATCCGTGACAACCTCGAACTGCCTCCATCGGCTTATCGCATCATGCTGAAGGGCGTCGAGATGGGCCGAGGCGAAGCGCAACCAGGACGGTATCTTGCGATCGATCCGGGAACTGTGACGGGCAGTCTTTCCGGACCCGCGACCACTGACCCCGCCTTTGGCCTCAAGGCCTACTGGGTGGACGCCGGAATCAAGGAGCAGGCCGAGAGCATGGGCTACACCGTTGCTGATCCGGGCACGGTGATCGCGACTCACCTCAATCACCTCATGGTGAGCAATGCCGGCGACTTGCTGGGTCGCCAGGAAGTTCAGCAACTGCTGGAACACCTTGCGATCGAGGCGCCCAAGCTCCTTGACGACTTGGTGCCCAAACTGCTTCCGCTCACGTCACTGCACAGGGTGCTTCACGACCTCCTAAACGAAGGTGTTCACATACGCGACATGCGGACGATCGTCGACACGCTCACAGAGCACGCTGCACGTATTCAGGATCCGACCGACCTTACCGCTCTCGTTCGCGTTGCGCTCGGTGGCGCGATTGTTCAAGACCTCTTCGCGGCCGAGAGCGAGTTGTCCGTGATGACGTTGGACACTCGCCTCGAGAAACTGCTTATGCAGGCGCTCCAGGCCGGTGGGTCGGACGGCACTGCCATCGAACCTGGGCTTGCCGATACGCTTGTCATGCAGGCGGAGCGCGCAACGCGACAGCAAGAGCAGATGGGCTTCACACCTGTACTCCTCGTGTCCGCGCCACTGCGACCACTCCTCGCGAAGTTTCTGCGCCGCGCCGTGCCGAGACTGAAGGTTCTGTCGCACGCGGAGCTGCCCGACTCGAAAGCCATTAGGGTCACTTACCTGGTTGGAGGACCCGCATGAACGTCATGCGATTTTCTGGTACGACTTCCCGAGAAGCCATGCGCAAAGTGCGCGAGGCTCTGGGACCGAGTGCGGTCATCCTATCGAACCGCGCTACCGAGGGCGGCGTAGAGCTGCTGGCGCTGGCAAGCGCGGACGTACCGTCGATCGCTGCCCCGGGCCCCGAAACCGCACCTGCAGCATCCCCTGCGCCGCCGTCAACCCGTCCTCCCGAGGGCATGAACGAGCGCCTGGACGCTAGCGCTGCGGGGTGCGGCGTAATGGGGGCAGACCGTCCCATAAAGGGATGTCCCCCGGAACTGCTGGCGCTGAAAAACGAGGTCCGGTCGCTGCGGGGAATGCTTGAGTCGCAGCTCGCGGAACTATCCTGGGACAGCCTTCAGAAGCGTGAGCCGGCCAGGGCTGCGCTGCTCAGGGAGATGTTGGCGAGCGGGTTCAGCCCCAGCCTTTCCCGTCACCTCATCGATAACATGCCCGCCCACGAGGCGAAGCGCGGGGGTCTCGATTGGCTGCGGTCCGTGCTCGCGCTCAACCTCACGACGGGCCACGCGGAGAGCGACATCGTCGAAAAGGGTGGCATCTATGCGTTCGTCGGCCCCACCGGAGTGGGCAAGACAACCACAGCGGCAAAACTCGCGGCCCGTTGCGTCATTCGGCAAGGCGCGAGCAGCCTTGCACTGATCACGGCTGACGGCTATCGGATTGGCGGACACGAGCAACTGCGCATCTACGGGAAGATCTTGGGCGTCATGGTGCATTCGGTGAGGGACGAGGCTGACCTCCGAATCGCCCTCAGCCAAATGAAGAATAAGCAGACTGTCCTGATCGACACGGCTGGTGTGGGCCAACGCAACCAGATGGTCGCCGAGCAGGCTGCGATGCTGTCCTGTGCCGACGCCGAGGTGAAACGTATGCTGTGCCTGTGTGCCACCTCGACCGGTGAGACGCTAAACGAAGTCATTCGGGCGTACCAGGGCGATGGGCTGGCCGGGTCGATCATCACGAAACTCGACGAGGCGGCTACCCTGGGCAATGTGCTGGACGCGGTCATACGCCATAGGCTGACGCTCAACTATGTTGCAAATGGTCAGCGTGTGCCAGAGGACATACACGTAGCGAATCCGCGCCATCTGATAGACATGGCGTTCAAGCTCAGGCGCGAAACCGCGCCGTTCCTGGTGCGTGACGACGAGCTTCCGCTCATCATGGCGACCACCGGCCGTCTCGCGGACGACCCCGGCCTGAAGGAACTCGCCCTTGGGTAGCCTGAGGACCGATCAGGCAGACGGCCTGCGGCGATTGCTTGCTGCCCCCGCCTGCAAGGTCGTGACGCTGCTGTCGGTGGTAGATCGCGAAGAGCGCGACGCCTTTGCCATAAACCTCGCTGCGGCGCTCGCACGCCTTGGGCGGAAGGTCGTGTTGCTCGACGGCTGCAGCTCTCGGTTTCGCATCGCCGAGCGGCTGCGGTTTGCGTTCGGGCCCACGTTGGTGGACGTCGCATCGAACCTGTGCTCGCTTGCCGAGGCGATCCGCTGGCCAGCGCAGGATTTCGGGCTCATCGATCTGGCGGGCGGACGGCGCATCAGCGCCGAAGACGAAAAGCGCCTCGACCATGCGGTCGAACAGTTGACCAGAGAGTTCGATGTTCTCCTCGCGATTGCAGAACCCAGCCCCAACCACCGGCTGCCCTTGGATACGCTTGCTGCGGGCGAGTTGGTCGTGCACGTTTCGCGCAAGCGCAGCGCGGTGACCGCCGGCTATGGAGCAATCAAGGGCCTGAGCGGCCTCACAGGCAGGCGAGCATTCGGTGTTCTGATGACGGGTACACCCGAGGCAGAGGCCACTCTGCTCTACAAGAACATGGCATCGGCGGCACGCCAGTATCTGGCGATCTCCCTGGATTTCATGGGGTCGGTGCCACCCGAGGATTGCATTTCGCGCGCGTCTTCAATCGGGCGTTCTGTCGTAGATGCATTTCCCCTCGCCAAAGCCTCGGCCGCGCTGCAGCGAATCGCGGAGGTGGTCTTACAACCGGCCGCACCCCAACACGAAAAAACGCCAACCCTCAAGGGTCTGCCCCTGGCACCCCTCGACTCGTCGAGTCTCGCAAGTCATGTATACAGCGACCGGGAAGTCTGATCGGGACGATCTGCTGGCTCGACATGCGCCGCTCGTCACGCGCATTGCGCACCAGTTGAAGGCAAAGCTACCGCCAAGCGTCGAAGTGGACGACCTCATTCAAGCGGGAATGATCGGTCTGCTGGACGCAGTCAGCCGTTACGATTGCGACCATGGGGCCCAGTTCGAAACGTATGCGACCCAGCGCATACGCGGCGCCATGCTGGATGAGTTGCGAAGCACCGACTGGTTGCCAAGGAGCATTCGGCATAACATGCGTCGAATCGAGGACGCCATGAGCGCTCTGCAACAGCGGGCTGGTCGACCTCCGACCGAGACCGAAGTCGCCCATGAGCTCAACATGTCGTTGGCGGACTACCAGAAGCTGCTGGGTCAAAGTGGCGGCCACCAACTCATCTATTACGAGGACTTCCAGGAGTCGGACGATGACGATCACTTTCTCGATCGTCATTGCGCCGACAAATCCGCTACCCCCCTCGAGAGTCTGCTGGACGACGACTTCAGGAGTGCTCTAATCGAAGCGCTCGACGCCCTGCCCGAGCGCGAGAAGCATCTCATGGCGCTTTACTACGAGCAGGACATGAACCTCAAGGAGATCGGGGCTGTCATGGGCGTCTCGGAGTCACGCGTATGCCAGATACATAGCCAGGCCGTCGCGCGACTGCGTGCAACGCTGAGGGAGCGAGAGTGGACGGGAGCGGCTTGTTGATATAGAAACATCGCCCGACGGGACACACAGGGTGAATACCCCGCCTCGGTGATCCCGGCTCGCGGCCCAAGATCGGGGCCGCGCGATAGCAGGCGAGCTGCCGAGAAGAGGTCCATCGTCTGGGATAGGGCGGGAACCCGGGCGGCCCGGGCAGTTCCAAATCCCTGCGTCACCGCGTGGCGTTGCCGCGGGCAGTCGCCTGCGGACCGCTACAATACGCGTCCTCCGACATGAAAGCCCCCGCCGTGGCACAACCGGATCTTTCCAAGCTGCGCATCGATCGCGGCGAAAAGGTGGCACCCCTACCGCGCGCCGCCCGCCGCCGTCGCGGGCTGTGGGTCGCATTGCTCGCGCTTGCCGCCGCGGCCGGCGGCATTGCCTACTCACGCATGCAGGCAGTGCAGGACATCGAGGTCGCTACGGTGACCACGGCCTATCCATCGCAGGCAATCGCCGTGCTCAATGCCACGGGCTATGTTGTTCCCCAGCGCAAAGCATCGGTCGGCTCCAAGGCAACCGGCCGCCTCGAGTGGCTTGGGGTGCAGGAGGGCAGCAAGGTGAAGGAGGGCGAGGTGATCGCGCGGCTTGAGAATCGCGACGTGAGCGCGCTCCTTAATCAGGCACGAGCGAACGTGGAGGTCGCACGGGCCAACCTCCAGCAGGGCCAGGCCGAGCTTCGCAACGCCGAGCTCGAATTAAAACGCGCCCGCGAGCTAGTCGAGCAGAGGTTTCTGTCGCGGTCGGCCTACGATCAGGCGCTCGCCCGCTACGATCGTGCGAAGGCTGCGATCGCGGGCCTGCGCGCGGCGATTGGCGTTGCCGAGGCGAGTCGCCGCAACGCGCAGGTCGCGGTGGAGCAGACGGTCATCCGCGCGCCCTTCGACGGCGTGGTGCTGACCAAGAACGCGAACGTGGGCGACGTCATCACCACCTTCTCGGCCGCTGTCGACACGAAGGGCGCCGTGGTGACCATGGCGGACATGTCGACGCTCGAAGTCGAGGCAGACGTTTCCGAATCCAATCTTCAGAAAGCGACGGTCGGGCAGCCGGTGGAGATTCAGCTCGACGCCTTGCCGGACCAGCGTTTCCGGGGCGAGGTCTCGCGTATCGTACCGACCGTCGACCGCGCGAAGGCCACGGTGCTGGTCAAGGTGAAGTTCCTCGAGCGCGACGAGCGCGTGTTGCCGGACATGAGTGCCAAGGTGACGTTTCTGGAACGTAACCTCTCGGAGCACGAGCGTCAGGCGCGCACGGCGGTGCCGCCATCGGCAATCGTCACACGCGACGGTGAGACGGCCGTGTTCGCGCTCGAAGGCGATCACGTGCGGCGCACGCAAGTCGAGACCGGCGCGACGCTGGGTGAAGTGGTCGAGGTGAAGTCTGGCGTCAAGCCGGGGGACAAGATCGTGCTCAAGCCTGCGGATAACTTGCTCGACCGCGCAAAGGTCAAGGCGGTGACGAAGTGAGGGCCGGCGCCGAAGAGCGCCCGGTCGTGGAGATCCGTAATCTCGCCAAGTCATACCGCCGCGGCGACCAGGTCGTGCAGGTACTGCGTGACATCAATATGGACATCCCGGCCGGCGATTTCGTCGCGCTCATGGGGCCGAGCGGATCCGGCAAGAGCACGCTGCTCAATCTCATCGCCGGCATTGACACGCCCGACAGCGGCGAGCTGCGGGTCGACGGTACCGACATTGGAGGCTTGAGCGAGGCGGATCTCGCCGCGTGGCGCGCCGCCCACGTCGGTTTCATCTTTCAATTCTACAATCTGATACCGGTCTTGACCGCGCTGGAAAACGTCGAGCTGCCTCTACTCTTGACCGGGCTCTCGCGGGCAGAACGGCGCGAACACGCGGAAGCGGCGCTCGCGATGGTGGGCCTGAGCGATCGGCTGGAGCACTACCCGTCCGAGCTCTCGGGGGGGCAGCAGCAGCGGGTCGCCATCGCCCGCGCGATCATCACCGATCCCACACTGCTCGTCGCTGACGAACCCACTGGCGACCTTGACCGTGCCTCAGCGAAGGAGGTGCTCGATCTGATGGACCGCCTGAACGACGAACTCGGCAAGACCATTATCATGGTCACCCACGATCCCCATTCGGCGGAGCGTGCCCACCATTTGAAGCACCTCGAGAAAGGCGTGCTCGCGGACTAGCGGCTGCGGCGATGGAATCCGTCAAGCTCGCGATCCGCAACGCGTTGCGCCACCGGCTGCGCACCGGTCTGACCGTTCTCGGGCTCATCGTTGCGATCCTTGCGTTCGGCCTGCTGCAAACGGTGGTCGATGCCTGGTACGCGGGCGCGGAGAGCGCATCGAATACACGGCTTATTACGCGCAACGCGATCTCGCTCGTATTCCCCCTGCCGATCACCTATCGCGACAAGATTCGCCGCGTGCCGGGCGTGACCGCTGTTAGCCTGGCCAACTGGTTTGGGGGCGTGTATATCTCGGAGAAGAACTTCTTTCCACAGTTCGCGGTGGACCCGACGACATACTTCAAGCTCTATCCCGAGTACCTCGTCCCGGAAGAGCAGATGAAATCGTTCCTGCGCGACCGGAAAGGCGCCATCGTCGGGCGCAAGCTCGCGGACGCCTACGGTTTCAAGGTCGGTGATGTCGTGCCGTTGCGCGGCACGATCTATCCGGGGACCTGGAGCTTCGTCGTGCGCGGCATCTACGACGGCGCGGAAAAAGGCACCGACACGAGCCAGTTCTTCTTCCACTGGGATTACCTCAACGAGACAGTGAAACGCACTGCGCCCAGGCGCGCCGACAACACGGGCATCTGCATCGTGCAGATCGCCGCGCCCGAGCTGGCAGCTGAGGTGGCTGGGGATATCGACCGCGAGTTCAAGAACAGTCTTGCCGAGACCCTGACGGAAACGGAGAAGGCATTTCAGCTCGGCTTCGTCGCCATGACGGAGGCACTCGTGATCGCGATCCGCATCGTGTCGTTTCTGGTGATCTTCATCATCCTCGCCGTGATGGCGAACACGATGGCGATGACGGCTCGCGAGCGTACCTCCGAATACGCGACGCTAAAGGCACTCGGATTCGGGCCCGGATTCTTGAGCCGACTCATCTTCGGTGAGTCCCTCGCCATCGCGTTGGCCGGCGGCATGGCCGGCATCGCGCTCACCTTTCCCGTGGCCGACGCCTTTGCGCAGCGCATGGGCACGCTTTTCCCGGTGTTCAACGTGTCGCGCGAGACCATCTGGATGCAGATGGTTGCCGCCCTCGTGGTCGGCTGCGCCGCCGCCATCGTGCCGGCGGTGCGGGCGAGCCGCGTTCGGATCGCGGAAGGTTTGCGCGCCATCGGATGAAGCTCGAACGATGAAACTGCCTTTGTCCTACATCGCGCGCAATCTCTTGACCCGCAAACTCACCACGGCGCTCACGGCGGGAGGCATGGCGCTCGTAGTCTTCGTCTTCGCGACCGTGCTCATGCTCGAGGAGGGGCTTCGCAAGACCCTGGTGCAGACCGGAACCTGGGACAACGCCGTCATTATCCGGCGCTCATCCGGCACGGAGGTGCAAAGCGTCATCGATCGCAATCAGGCCGCGGTCATCGTAACCGCCCCCGAGGTCGCCTATGGCGCCGACGGCGAGCCAATGGCATCGAAGGAGATAGTGGTCCTCATCAACCTCGAGAAACGGGGCTCCGCAAAGCCCGCGAACGTCGTCATTCGCGGCGTCGGGGCCAAGGGGTTGGCGCTGCGGCCGCAAGTGAAGCTCGTCGACGGGCGCATGTTCCGGCCCGGTTCGTCCGAGATCGTCGCCGGGCGCGCGATCGCCGAGCGCTTCAGCCGCGCGGGGTTAGGCGAGGCGCTGCGCTTCGCTGGACGCGAGTGGACGGTCGTGGGGCTGTTCGATGCCGGCGGCAGCGGCTTTGACTCCGAGATCTGGGGCGACGGGGACCAGATGATGCAGGCTTTTCGCCGCAATGTCTATTCAGATGTCATCGTGAAACTCGTCTCCACGGATCGCTTTCCCGCCTTCCGCGATGGGGTCGAGTCCGACCCGAGGCTCACCGTCGAGGCAAAGCGCGAGACGGTGTTCTATGCCGAGCAGTCGGAGCTCCTTGCGAACTTCATCCGCATCCTCGGCTTGACCTTGTCCGTGATCTTTTCTTTCGGCGCCGTGATCGGCGCCATGATCACCATGTACGCCGCAGTGGCCAACCGGACCGCCGAGATCGGCACGCTGCGGGCACTCGGCTTTCGGCGGCGCAGCATTCTGGCTGCGTTTCTGCTCGAGTCCCTGTTCCTCTCCCTGCTAGGTGGTGCGATCGGGCTGGTCCTCGCGTCGTTCATGCAGTTCGTCAGCGTCTCGACCATGAACTGGCAGTCATTCTCGGAGATCGCCTTCCGCTTCTCGCTCACGCCTCGCATCGCCCTCCAGTCGCTCGCTTTTGCGGCGATCATGGGACTCCTTGGCGGCGTGCTGCCAGCCGCCCGGGCAGCGCGGCTCAAGATCGTTGACGCGTTGCGGGCGGCTTGAGTCACGAAGCAATCGGCCTCTTGCGGGCCTTCGCTCTATCGGCTGGAGGCGTGCGTCGCGTATTCTTGAGGAACGCGCGCCGCGAGTCGTATTAGAATAGCCCCGATTTTCGCATAGCCATTGTGATGCGCCCTGGCATGACTGCGGCAACCCGTGGCGGGCGCGAGTTCGATGTGGTGAGCTTCATTGAGGAGTGAGATTGATGCCCACGAAAAAGGATACGACACCGACGGCCGAAAAGAAGACGACGGCGAAGAAGACGGTAACTGAAAAAAAGACCTCCGCAGCCTCTGGTGTGCGGAAGACGCAGACCGCGGACGAGGCAACCCACGCATTAGAAACCGCCGCGGAAAAGAAGCCGGTGGCGAAGAGCGCCAAGCCGGCCGCGCCTAAGAAGCCCGCCGCCGAAGAGGCGGGGCTGACGCGAATCGTCGCCCACGTGAACATCGGCCACGGGAATGCCCTTTTCTTGCGGGGAGAGGGGGGTGGCCTGAGCTGGGATGCGGGCGTTCCGATGGAGTGTGTGGCAGACGACTGCTGGTCTTGGTCCGTGGGAGCGGTGGATCAGGCGATTACCTTCAAGGTCCTGATCAACGACCAACAGTGGTCCGGGGGGGACAACCTCACGGTTGCGCCGGGCGAAACCGCGACGTTTAGCCCAGCCTTCTAGTCAAGGCAGGGGCGCCTCCCGCGAGACCCTAACGGTCAAGTCGCTCTGTCGGCGGTGACCGGTTAGCGAGCCACTGCTATCGTGTGTCATCGCTTCTCGGTCTGACGGATGGGTCGCGAAGCGACTCCGTTCACGATCAGGCGGCGATATCGTCCGTTTGGTCGAACAGCATCGCGTAGCGATGCAGACCGTGGCCGATGCCGACGATGCCGCCGAGGGTAAGAGTCGGCTCGGAGGCGAGCATACCTCCCACCAGCATGGCGCTGGCCGTGAGCAGCATCCTCGTGCATTGGCGCCGTTGTCGAATGGTTGCTGCGTCGTACGGTGGCAGGGCCAGCTCCTTCTTGAGCTGAGCGGCAGCGTTCTCGCGCGAGAAGCCGACCTTCATCCAGATCCGCTCCTGGGAGTCGGGAAGCGGCAGGTCCGAGTAGATGGGTGTGGTCTGCGCCCAGGCGACCCACTGCCCGTCCGCGCGCTGCGCAGTGGCGAACCAGAAGCGGTCGACGCGTCGAACTTGCCTGGTGTTCATGGGATTGAGCCGGTTACGCTGTCTCCCCGCGTGATCCGGCAAGTTTCGTGCGATGTCGAGCGCCACGGTGCCCCGGGAGCGGCGAACGTGCCTCTGACGGGCGCAACGAAACCGTCGAGTCCGGGAACGTAAGGTGTCAATCTCTGCCGCGGCGCATCCCACCAACCCAGCGAGCCTCCTTCGTGCGCCACGACTCGCGATGGGCTGCGCAGGTCGACGACCACCTGACGAAGTAAACTGCCGGAAGTCTCTCATCTGGCGTCATGATCGACCTGCCTGCGCTCTTCTCCACCACTGGCCCTCTTGCCTCCACCGTCCCGGGCTACCGCGCACGGGCGCAGCAGCTCGAGATGGCGCAGGCAGTGGCGCGCGCGATCGAGTCTCGCACCGTGCTGGTCGCGGAAGCCGGCACCGGTACCGGCAAGACGTTCGCCTACCTTGTGCCAGCGCTCACCACCGGCGGCAAAGTGATCATCTCCACCGGCACCAAGACGCTTCAGGACCAGCTCTTCACCAAGGATCTGCCGACGGTGCGCGACGCCCTCCGTGTGTCCGTCACCGTAGCGCTCCTCAAGGGACGTGCGAACTACGTCTGCCACCACCACCTGGAGCGCGCGAGGTCCGAGGGGCGCTTCGCGACGCGCGACGATGCGCGTTATCTGCCGGTAATTGCCGCCTTTGCCCGCACGAGCGGAAGCGGTGACAAGGCGGAGTGCTCGGGGGTGGCCGACAACGCCGGGATCTGGTCGTGGGTGACCTCGACGCGGGAAAACTGTCTGGGCTCCGAGTGTGCACACTTCAAAGAATGCTTCGTGATGGAGGCGCGTAAGCGTGCCCTGTCGGCCGATGTCGTGGTGGTCAACCACCATCTCTTTTTCGCTGACGTCATGCTGCGCGACGAGGGGGCGGCGGAGCTACTGCCTGCCTGCAACACGGTGATCTTCGACGAGGCGCACCAACTGCCGGAGACTGCAAGTCTCTTCTTTGGCGAGAGCGTCTCGACCTCGCAGTTGATCGAGTTGGCGCGTGACAGCCGACTCGAGTGTGTCGCGAGCGCGCCCGACTTTGTGCCACAGCTCAACCCGGCGGCGCTGGCCCTCGACAAGGCCGCGCGTGACCTCCGACTCGTATTCGAGAAACCGGAGGGGCGGCTCCCGATCGCGGCGGTGGAGCAGGACGGTCGCTTCAACCCGGCGCTCGTGCGGGCCCTTGAGAAGCTCCGGGCGTTGCGCGTACTGCTGGAGTCCCAGGCAGAACGCAGCAATGGCTTCGAGCGGTGCTTCCTGCGGTCGAAGGAGGTCGCGGCGCGCATCGAGCAGTGGCGACGCGGCTTCCATGGGGACTACGTGCGATGGGTGGAGCTCTTCTCCCAGTCGCTGCAGCTCAATGCGACGCCGCTCTCGATCGCGGACGTATTTCAGCGTCAGCTCGAAGGGCATCCGCGCGCGTGGATCTTCACCTCTGCGACCCTTTCGGTGCGCGGCGACTGCCGTCATTACTTGGACGAAATGGGACTCGGGGCCGGCGAGACGGCGGTCTGGGACAGTCCGTTCGATTACGCGCGCCAGGGATTGCTCTACGTCCCGGAAGGCATGCCCGAGCCGAACAGCGAGGGGTTCACGAAGGCGGTGGTGAGCGCTGCCCTGCCGCTCGTGCGCGCCGCCGGCGGGCGGACGTTCTGCCTCTTCACGTCGCTCAGGGCGATGCGCGCCGCGCACGATATGCTGAAGGAGATGTTCCGCCGCGAGAGGCTGGATTTTCCGCTGTTGGTGCAGGGTGATGGACCGAAGAACGACCTGCTGGAGCGCTTCCGCAAGCTGGGCAACGCCGTGCTCCTCGGCAGTCAATCCTTCTGGGAAGGGGTGGACGTGCGCGGTCCGGCGCTCTCGGTGGTGGTGATCGACCGGCTGCCTTTCTCCCCCCCCGACGACCCGGTGCTCGCGGCACGTATCGACTGGTTGAACCGCCAGGGCCGCAACGCCTTCATGGAGTACCAAGTGCCCGCGGCGGTGATCACGCTGAAGCAGGGCGCCGGGCGGCTCATTCGCGATGAGACCGACCGTGGTGTGCTCATGATCTGCGATCCCAGACTGATCTCCAAGGCTTATGGCAAACGCATCTGGCAGAGTCTGCCGCCGATGAAGCGCACACGCAAGGAGGAAGAAGCGGTGGCGTTCTTTCGACGCTGCAAGGCCTGCGCGCACTGAGGGCTGGTTCATCCCGGCGCCGGGTGAGACTGCCCGGAGCATGGGCGTCGGTTGCGGGTCGACCAACGGGGCGGCATCGGAATCGCTCACCGCACCGCTCATATGCCATGGGCCTACAGCCGGGAGTGCGATAGGGACATCACGGCGGCAATTGGCCGCTGAGCCGCGTCAGTCGAGCGCCGCGTCAATCCAGCGGACAATCGAGCTTCCGTACTGAGCCCAGAGCCAGGCGAGCAGTCCGACCCAAATCAACACAATGACCAGGGCCGCGACATAGTTGCGCGGGGTGTGTTGATGCGAATGGAGAAACGCGTCCGCACGCGCCTGGCATTCGGCGAGCACGGGTTTCGGGATCAGTTTGAAGATCACGTATACCGCGGCGGGCAGCAGCACGAATTCGTCCAGATAGCCCAGGATCGGGATGACGTCGGGGATGAGGTCAATGGGGCTGAACGCGTAGCCTGCCACCAGCACGGCAAGCATCTTGGCAAAGACGGGCGTGGCGGGGTGCTGGCACGCGAACCAGATGGCAAGCAGGTTGCGCCTGAGGCGGCGCACCCACTCCAGGATGCGCCGATTGACCTTCAACGGACCGCCTCGGCCCTCAGATCGTGGGTATCGGATCCCACGATCTGCACCTGCGCGAAGTCGCCGGCCTTAAGTCCGCGCGCTTTCGATACGTAGACGAGCCCATCGATTTCCGGCGCATCCGCGGCGGACCGGGCGACGGCCCGATTGCCGTCCCCCTTGTCCACGAGCACGTTGAGGCGTTTTCCGACCTTGCTCCGGAGGCGCTCGGCGCTGAGGCGTTCCTGCAGTGCCATGAAGCGTGCACGCCGCTCTTCCTTCACTGCGTCGGATACGTGGCCGGGCAGGGAGTTCGCTTTCGCGCCGTCCACCGGTGAGTAAGCGAAGCAACCGACGCGGTCGAGTTGCGCTTCCTCGAGGAACTCGAGGAGCGCCTCGAACTCAGCCTTGGTCTCGCCCGGAAACCCGACGATGAACGTGCTCCGAATCGCGAGCTCAGGGCAGATTGACCGCCAGGCGCGGATTCGTGCGAGAGTGTTCTCAGCGCTGGCTGGGCGCTTCATGAGCCTGAGCATGCGCGCACTCGCGTGTTGCAAAGGCACGTCGAGATACGGCAGCAGGAGACCCTCCGCCATAAGCGGGATCAGTTCGTCCACGTGCGGGTAGGGATAGACGTAGTGGAGGCGCACCCACACGCCGAGCTGCGCCAGCGCCCGGGCGAGTTCGGTCAAGCGCGTCTTGAGCGGACGCCCGTTCCAGAAACCCGTGCGGAACTTGGCGTCAACGCCGTAAGCACTGGTATCCTGGGCAATGACGAGCAACTCCTTGACTCCCGCCCGCACCAGCTGTTCGGCTTCCGCCATCACCTCGCCGACCGGGCGGCTCACGAGGTCGCCGCGCAGCGACGGGATGACGCAGAAAGTGCAGCGGTGATTGCAGCCCTCCGCGATCTTGATGTACGCGTAGTGGCGGGGCGTGAGCTTGATGCCCGGGGGCGGGATCAGGCTGGTGAACGGATCATGGGGCTGCGGCAGGTGGGCGTGCACCGCGGCCATCACCTCGGCCGTGGCATGCGGCCCGGTCACAGCCAGCACCTGGGGATGCCTGTCCTTGACGATGCTGCCCTTGGCACCGAGGCAACCGGTGACGATGACGCGACCGTTTTCCGCCAGCGCCTCGCCGATCGCGTCCAGGGATTCGTCAACCGCGGCATCGATGAATCCACACGTGTTCACGATCACCAGGTCCGCGCCGTCGTAGGTCGGCGAAACGAGATAACCCTCGGCGCGCAACTGCGTCAGGATCCGCTCGGAATCGACGAGCGCTTTGGGGCAGCCGAGGGAGACGAAGCCGATCTTCGGCGGGCCGAACGGGATCCGAGACACGCGGATCGGAATAGCCGGCTGCGTCTGCCGGGCGACTTAGCTCTTTGTGCCGCCGTGACCGTCGTCGGAGGAGGTTTCGTCGGCCTTGTCCGGGCTCAGGCCGGGAAAGGTCAAGCCGCCAAACAGGCTGCGGGTTTGCCGCTGCAGTTGCTGCTGCATCTCGAGAAACATGGTGGCGCTTTGCTCAAGGTAGCTGCCCATCAGGCTTTGGATGCTCGGCCCTTGCATCTTCATGAACTGCGTCCAGGCATCGGAAGAGAGCATAGGGTTTTCGCCATAGATCGCGCGGGATTGCTCCTGCAACCGGTTCTGCAGGTCCATGAACGTCTGGATGTTCTTCTCGAGGTAGCTTCCCATCATCCCCTGCATGGTGTGGCCGTAGAAGCGGATGATCTGGGACAGCATGTCGCTGGAGAACATCGGGATGCCGTCGCTTTCCTCCTCGATAATGATTTGAAGGAGGATGCTCCGCGTAAGATCGTCGCCCGATTTCGCGTCGACCACTTTGAAGTCTGCGTTCTCGAGGACCAGCCGCTTAACGTCGGCGAGCGTGATATAGCTGCTCGTTGCCGTGTCGTAAAGCCGCCGATTGGGGTACTTCTTAATCAGGCGGACGCTTTCGCTTGCTTGACCCATCGGAACTCTTTCCCGGTAACATTCTCGCCACGTCTAATGGCCATCGCGCTCATGCAGTAATTATAATTATCTGACAAATAGAAACTATGGAAAAACTATGTTGCAAAGCAACAATAGATCTTGACAGAGTCGCTGGCGTCGTTATAATTTTTGTGCAATGCAACAAAAAGCAGTACCTCGTGCAATAAACCATCTATCCAACTGAGGAGAGAAAAATGTTCGAAAAAGCTGAAGATTTCGCCGTCTTTGGAAAGGGCAGTCTAGAAACCGCCCTCAAGTTCGCGCAAATTTCGATGGACAGCGCGGAGCGGATGATGAAACTGCAGCTGGATGCTGCACGTACGTCGTTCGAGGAGAATAGCAAGACCGCCAAAGCGCTGACCGAAACCAAGGATCCGCAGCAGCTGTTGTCCCTTCGTACCAAGCTTGCGGAGCAGAGCGTGGAGAAGATGCTCGGCTACTGCAGGAGCGTCTACGAAGTAGCGTCTGCCACGCAGGGGGAAGTGACGCGCTTGATGGAACAGGCCATGTCTTCCCACGGCAAGGAAGTCATGGAAGCGCTCGAGAAGGTCATGAAGGTCGCGCCAGGCGGTGCCTCCGAGGCCGCCATGTCTGCCTTCAAGACCGCGATGTCCGCAACCCAGTCTGCCATAGACAACATGACCAAGGCAGCGCAGCAGGTAACGCAGGTTGCCGATTCGTCGATCCGCGCCGCCACCCAGGCCACCTCGGAAGCCGCGAAGGCGGCCGTGAAGAAGCCCGCTTCGAAGTAGCTCGTCGCCCGCCTCGACCTCTTAGCATTCATTGAGGGGGAACCGCTGGTTAAAGAGATCCAGCGGTTTCCCTGCTGGTTTTCCCAAGCCCCGATCGGCGTGGTGTTCCGTTTGCCATGGACATCATCGCTCGGAATAGGCCGGGAATCGGCAGGAGAGGATCGTCGATCCTGACATCGACCCCTTACCCCTCCTTCGAGCTGCCACCTGACCTTGCTTGACAGGTTCGGCATGTACATCGTCGCCATTGGTTGGCTTTACGTCGTTGTTCTCATGGCGCTATCGGAGCGGACGTTCGTGTCAGGCATGGTGACGCTGTTTCTCTTCGGTGTACTGCCGTTGGGTATGCTTGTCATCGTCCGAAACGGCAGCAAGCGCAGTCGCCGGTCGCGCCTCGAGGCGATTCGCCAGGCGGCTTCAAGCGGAGACGAAACCGACGACGGTCAACCCCTCAATGAGGGTGAAACAGTTGGGCCGCCGCCCAGATCGTCGCGATACCGAGGCCGATGAGGAGAAGCTGCTGCAGCGTCGACTTCAGCTCCGGTCGCCGATGCAGGCTCGGGATGAGATCGGCTACCGCAACGTAGAGCATGCTCGCTGCGGCAATGCCCAGGAGGGGGGACACGAGGTCCTGCAAGCGCACCAGCATGATGTAAGCAAGCAGGCCACCCACGAGTGTTGCGAGGCTGGAGAGGAGATTGAAGGCGACCGCCCGGCTGCGGCTGAATCCGCTGTTCAGCAAGATCAGGAAGTCCCCGACCTCCTGCGGGATTTCGTGCGCAATCATCGCCAGCGCAGTCACCATGCCGAGCTCGACGTCGGCGAGGAAAGCGGCAGCGATGAGGACGCCGTCGACGAAATTATGGATCGCGTCGCCCACCAGGATCAGCAGACCGCTCCGGCCGTGATCGTGCTCTAGTGCGGGGTTGCCGTGACCCTCGCACGCGTACTCGTGGCAGTGCCGCCACAGCACCAGCTTCTCCAGGGTGAAGAATGCAAGGATGCCGCCGAGCACGATCGTGCCCATCGCTACTCCATCCGCGCGTTCGAATGCCTTGGGAAGGAGATTGAGAAAGACTGCCCCCAGCAGTGCGCCAATGGCATAGCTGATCAACACCGGAACATGGCGCGGCTTCGCGGACAGTGCGACGAGCGCCGCCGCCGACACGCTCAGCGCTCCCCCCGCAAGGCAGGCGCCGACGATCCAGTAAAGGTTTGTCATGGCGTGGCTGAGTCAAAAAGCTCGCCATTATACGCGGGCCCCTCCCCGGCTCAGGCTTCGAGCCACACGAAGGAAGCCATGCGCCCGGTGCACGGGTCGCGTCGATGCGAGTAGAAGCGATGTGGGTCGCTGTAGGTGCAGAAGGTGCCGCCGTACACACGGTCGACACCCAGTCTTGCCAGACGCAGCCGCGCGAGCGCATAGAGATCGGCGAACCACTTGCTCGGCGCGCCAGGCCGAAAGGCGGACGCCGCCTCCGCCTGGCCAGTGAGGAACGCATCGGCGACGTCCTGACCCACCTCGAAAGCATTGGGTCCGATTGCGGGACCGAGGTAGGCGATCAGCCGTTTCGGGTCGGTGCGAAGCGCGCGCACGGCGTGCTCGATCACACCCGCAGCCAGTCCACGCCAGCCGGCATGGGCAATCGCCACCGCGGTACCGTCCTCGTCCGCGAGCAATACCGGGAGGCAGTCGGCGGTGAGCACAGCGAGCGGGCGTCCTCGCTGGCGGGTGACGGCTCCGTCCGCCTTGCAGCCGGGCCGATCGCGGGACGGGTCGGCAATCTCGACACCATGCACTTGTCTTAACCAGAGCGGTATGCCCGGCAGTAAAGCCGTGACGCGGGCACGGTTCTTGGCAACCGCATCGGGGTCGTCGCCTACGTGGTCGCCGAGGTTCAAGCTCGCGTACGGAGTTCGGCTCACGCCTCCCACGCGGGTCGTAATCAGTGCGCGCACGCCCGCAGGTGCCGGCCAGTCGGGCTCGATGAATGAAATCGGGTCAGCCGTCACGCGTTGCGCGTCAGGTGCTCGAACCCCGGTGGACCCGGAGCGCAGCAAGCAGCGTTCTCATGTCCTCCGGCAGCGGCGCGGTCCAGCGCATGACAAGGCTGCTCGCCGGATGCCGCAGTCCCAGGGCTTCGGCGTGCAGAGCCTGGCGCGGAAAGTCCCCCGCGTGGCGCGGGCAGTAAGCCGGGAGCGCTGTACGACCATACACGGCATCTCCCACCAGCGGATGGCCGATTGACGCCATGTGCACTCGAATCTGGTGCGTGCGGCCGGTCTCGAGCGCGAGGCGAAGCAACGTGATCCCGTCGAAGCGCTCGACGACGCGGTAATGTGTGCGAGCAGGTTTGCCGACGGCGACTACCGCCATCCGCGTGCGGCTCACCGGGTGGCGGCCGATGGGCGCATCCACGGCACCGTCTTGCGGCACCTCTCCGTGCACGAGCGCGATGTACTCCCGCTTGATGGACCTTACCTGAAGCTGCCGCACGAGGCTGACCTGTGCGGCAAGGGTCTTCGCCACGACCATGAGGCCGCTCGTGTCCTTGTCGAGCCGGTGCACGATCCCCGAGCGCGGGACGTGCGCCGTCTCGGGCGCGTGGGCCAGCACAGCATTTTGCAGGGTGCCGCACATATTGCCGCTGCCGGGGTGCACCACTAATCCGGTTGGCTTGTTCACCACGAGGATTGCGGCGTCCTCGAAGACGATGTCGAGAGGGATGTCCTCGGGGAGCGTGCTCAGCACTTCCGGAGCGGGTTCCGTTTCCACGTCCAACTGGTCGCCGTTCCATACCTTGTCCCGCGGTGCGACCGGGGTGCCATTGCGGGTCACGCGACCGCGTCGCATCCAGGCCTGCAGCCGGCTGCGCGAATGCTCGGGCAGAAGCCGCGTGAGTGCCTGATCCGCGCGCAGGCCTGCGCATTCCGCCGGAACGACGAGGGCGAGCGAATCGCCGCTCCGCCGCCTTGCGCTATAATCCGCCCCGCCTGTTGGATTCGGCACTGTGTCCATGTGTTGCCGCCCGTGTCGTTGCCGCTATGTCTCTTAGTGTAGCCCTCGCCCGAACGCTGTTCCTAACTTCGCTACTGCTCGCGGGGTGCGGATTGCTGCCGGAGAAGTACGACGAGACCAAGGGGTGGTCGGCGCAGAAGATCTACGCCCAGGCGCGCGAAGAACTCGCAGACGGCAATTACGAGAAAGCGATCAAGCTCAATGAGACGCTGGAATCGCGCTATCCCTACGGGCGCTATGCGTTGCAGTCGCAGCTCGACGTGGCCTACGCGTACTACAAGGATCAGCAGGCTGCCTCCGCGATCGCCGCATGCGACCGTTTCATCAAGCTTCATCCGAACCACTCTGCGGTCGATTACGCCTACTACCTTAAGGGGCTCGCCAACTTCAACGAAGACCTGGGAGTGCTTGGAAATATCAGCGGGCAGGACATGACCGAGCGCGACCCCAAGGCCCTGCGCGAATCCTACGATGCGTTCCGTGATCTGGCTGTTCGCTTTCCGAACAGCAAGTACACGCCCGATGCCATCGCGCGGATGAACTATCTGCTCAACGCGCTCGCCTCCCATGAGGTGGCGGTTGCCCGCTACTACTACAAGCGCGGCGCTTACGTGGCCGCCGCGAATCGCGGGCAGAATGCGATCACCCGCTATCCCCGCGCGCCGGCCAACGAGGAGGCGCTGGTGATCATGGCGATGAGCTACGACAAGCTCGGCCTTCTCGATCTGCGGGACGACGCGGAGCGGGTGCTGGTCACCAACTTCCCGGACACCAGGTACAAGCTGGGCACCAATCCGCACAAGCAATGGTGGCAGATCTGGAGCACCAGCAATTGACCGCTCCGCTTAGCTCGTGAGGCCCAGCTCTTCCCGTAGCAGGACGGCGACCTCCGACGCACGATGCGTCTCCACCAAGAGACGCATCCCCGAAAGACCGACTGATCCCAACACCGGCAGCGCGCTCGCGAGATGCTCGTTGGCGACGAGGTAGCGCACGCCCTCGCGGTCGAGGATCATCTTGATCATCACCAGTTCCTGCAGGTCGGCGGGGCGGTAGATCTCCGTGAGCGGCCCGTCCATCGATCTTCGTCCGGTCAGCCCATGGCGAGGGCTACGATTCCCACTGTCATCAGCGCTGCGGCGATCCCGCGGCGGCGCGCGTCGCGTTCGGATAGCCATCGGGCACCCAGGAAGGCGGCGATCAGAATGCTGACTTCTCGGGCGGGTGCGACGTAGCTCACGAGCGTGAACTGCATCGCCGTCAGCACGAGAATGTATGAGAGGGGGCACAACACCGCCACGGCCAGGACGTCGCCCCGGTGCTCCCGCCACGCCACCCGAACCGCATCGCTTCGTGCGCGCAGCTGGGGCGCCATGAGGGCGACGCGCCCCACGTTGGTCGCCCAGTCCTGAAGGATGGGTGGCGTCAGAAGCACGGCCACCGCGGCCTTATCCACCATCGTGTAGGCGGCGATCGTCACCCCGGTGGCCAGCGCGACCACTACCGCGCGCTCGATGCCAGCGCGCCGGAGTGCACGCGGGTCGCCGGTCAGCAGCAGCCCGCCGGCGCTGATGAGCAGGGCGCCGGCCACCGCGAGCGCAGCAGGCCGCTCTCCCAGTACCAGAATCGCCCCCATCACCGTGAGCAGCGGCCCCGTTGCGCGCGCGATCGGGTACACGAGCGAAAGATCACCGTGGCGGTAGCCCCGATCGAGCAGCAGGTAGTACAGAGTGTGCAGACAAGTGCTGGCGAGCACGGCCGCGAGGTTTTCCCAGCCAAGAACGGGCTGCATGAGCACCCAGGTGCCGAGGGCAAGCGGCGCATAGAGGACGGCCGAAATCGCGGCGAACAGCCAGATGAAACCGAAGCCTCCGCCGGAGCGCTTGAGCAGGTAGTTCCAGCTGGCATGCGCGCACGCGGCCACCAAGACCAGCGCCAATGCGAAAGCGGTCACTGGCCGTTCCGCCTTCTAGCAGCGTGTTGTCGGGCACCGGTACCCATCGACGAACGAGGCTCAGGCAGCGTCGAAACCCGCTGCGACAATGGCCGCCTTGAGCGCATCCGGCGCCACCTGCGCGCTGTCGTAGGTCACCACCGCCTCACCCTGGTCGAGCGAGACGTTTACGCTGTCCACACCTACCACCGCCTGCACGACGCGCGTCACGCTCGCGACACAGCCGCCGCAGGTCATGCCACCCACCTTGATCGTCACGGTTTCCATCGACTCCTCCTCACGAACAGAATTCACCGAGGCAAGAGAGTACACCGAGAGCAGGCTGGAGTTTCATTGGCCCCTGGCTCTACGGGCCAGGCCGCCGAAGCTCAAGGAAGCGGGGGATTCGTTCGACTATCCGCTCGTGGTAAGCGGCTAGATGGGACCAAGGCACGCTGCGAGCGATACTCAGGCAGGCGGGCGTG
>Ga0209253_10000937_pt1 | contig 25468 bp, 21 predicted proteins | sample FrelakmetBRP12BR_FD_187145 | JGI IMG/M metagenome (GOLD analysis project Ga0209253, IMG submission 187145) | Freshwater lake sediment microbial communities from the University of Notre Dame, USA, for methane emissions studies - BRP12 BR (SPAdes)... | ecosystem: Environmental > Aquatic >...
CACCAACATCACCGACTACGGCGCGTTCGTCGAGATCGAGGCCGGCATCGAGGGCCTGGTGCACGTGTCCGAGATGGACTGGACCAACAAGAACGTCGATCCGAAGAAGGTCGTCAACCTGGGCGACGAGGTCGAAGTCATGGTGCTCGAGATCGACGAAGAGCGCCGCCGCATCTCCCTGGGCATGAAGCAGTGCAAGGCCAACCCGTGGGACGACTTCGCGCAGACGCACAAGAAGGGTGACAAGGTCGCGGGCGCCATCAAGTCGATCACTGACTTCGGCGTGTTCATCGGCCTGCCGGGCGGCATCGACGGCCTGGTTCACCTGTCCGACCTGTCGTGGTCCGAGCCGGGCGAGGAAGCCGTCCGCAAGTACAAGAAGGGCGACGAGATCGAGGCGATGGTGCTGGCGATCGACACCGAGCGCGAGCGCATCTCCCTGGGCGTCAAGCAGATGTCCGGCGATCCGTTCAACAACTACGCCGCCGGCCACGAGAAGGGCAGCATGATCACCGGCCAGGTGAAGACCGTCGATGCGAAGGGCGCCGTCGTCGACCTCGGCAACGACGTCGAGGGCTACCTCCGTGCGTCGGAAATCGCGGCCGACCGCGTCGAGGACGCGCGCAATCACCTGAAGGAAGGTGATACCGTCACCGCGATGATCATCAACGTCGATCGCAAGAGCCGCAACATCAACCTGTCGATCAAGGCGAAGGACAGCGCCGAGACCGTGGCGACGATGGAGCGGATGCAGGCCGAGGCGCAGACCGGGACGACCAATCTCGGCGCGCTGCTGAAGGCCAAGCTCGACACGCAGAGCAAGTAAGACGGCGGTACGAGGCGGAAACGGGGCGAAGTCATGAAGACCATGACGAAGTCGGAACTGATCGCGCGACTGGCGGAGCGCAACCCGCGCCTGGTCGCGCGCGACGCCGACGAGGCGGTCAACACGATGCTCGACGCCATGACCGATGCGCTGGCCGGCGGCCAGCGCATCGAGATCCGCGGCTTCGGCAGCTTCGCACTCAACTACCGTCCGCCGCGCATCGGGCGCAACCCGAAGTCGGGCGACCGCGTGCAGGTGCCCGCGAAGCACGTGCCGCACTTCAAGGCCGGCAAGGAACTGCGGGAACGGGTGGACGGCACCGAGTCGCCGGGCGGCGCCGGCAACGGCGCCGACGAAGGCGACGAATAGGCGTCATTGCAGGCGCCTGGAGGGCCGCGAGGGATCGCGGCCTTTTTTTCGCCCGGCCGCAATCGTCGACGAAGGCGCTGCCGGTCCGGCATTCCATACAATGCGGTCTTTCGTCCGGGAGAGCGACGATGAAGCTTCTGGCGTGGCTCGTGAAGCTCGGTTTCTTCCTGCTTGTGCTGTGGTTCGCGCTGAAGAACACGACCCCGGTGCCGGTGCGGTTCAGTGCCGACTTCGTGCTCGACCGGGTGCCGTTGATCGTCGTGATGCTGATCTGCGTTGCGGTCGGCGCGCTGCTCGGTGCCCTCGCGCTCGCGCTGCCGATCTACAAGATGCGCCGCGAGGTCGTGCGGCTGCGCGCGACCTCGCCCGCGGTCGCTGAACCCGAAGTCATCGTGGAGCGGGGACTCAGCGCGGCGCGGCAGTCCGGCGCCGTCGCCGAACTGGGCGCCGGAGACCGCGCGTGATCGAGTTCGAGTTCTGGTACCTGCTCGCGCTGCCGCTGCTGTTCGGCGCCGGTTGGCTCGCGCGCGGCTTCGAGTCGCGCGCGCGGGCGACCGACCAGGCGGGCCTGCCGCGCTCGTACTTCCGTGGCCTCAACCTGCTGCTGAACGACCAGCACGACAAGGCGATCGATGCCTTCATCGAGGTCGTCAAGCTCGATCCGGAGACCATCGAACTGCATCACGCGCTCGGCAACCTGTTTCGGCGCCGGGGCGAGTTCGACCGCGCCGTGCGCATTCACACGCACCTGCTCAACCGCGCGGACCTTCCCGCGAGCGCGAGGTCGCAGGCGCTCGCTGAACTCGGGCAGGACTACCTGAAGGGCGGCCTGCTCGACCGCGCGGAGGATGCGTTCACCCGGCTGCTGGAGGACACGCACCACCGCTTCGATGCGCTGCGCGCGCTGCTGCGCATCTACCAGATGGAACGGGAATGGCTGAAGGCGGTCGACTGCGCGCGCCTGCTCGAGCGCGAGGCGGGCGAGTCGCACGGGGTGGCGATCTCGCACTTCTACTGCGAACTGGCGGCGAACGCGCTCGAACAGGGACGCTTCGAAGAGACGCAGAAGGCGATCGACGAGGCGCTCACGGCCCACCGCAAGTCGGTGCGCGCGCTCATCCTGGCGGGCGACATCCAGATGAAGCGCGGCAACCGCGGCAACGCGCTGCGCCAGTGGCTGAACGTCGAAGCGGCATCGCCGGATCACGTGCCGCTGATCGCGTCGCGCGTCGCGGAGGCGATGGACGCCGCGGGCGATCGCGCCGGCGCGCTGAACTGGCTCAAGCGCGCGCTGCTCGACATCCCGTCGATCGACCTGCTCGACGTGGCGCAGAAGCGCGTGAACGAGTGGGAAGGGCCCACGGCCGCCGAGGCGCTGGTCGGCGAGGAACTTCGCCGCCATCCTTCGCTGCTCGGCTTCGAGCGCCTGCTGGAGGCGCGGCTCGCGATGAGCAAGGACGACGGCGAACTGCAGCTACTCGCGTCGCTGCTGCGCGGGCAGACGCGAAAGCTCGCTCGCTACCGCTGCTCGCGCTGCGGTTTCCGCGCGCGTGAATATCACTGGAACTGTCCCGGTTGCACCGGATGGGACACCTATCCGCCGCGGCGCATCGAGGAGCTCGACGTCGCATGACGAAGCCGCACCATCCCCCGATCGACCAGACGATTGGCAACACTCCGCTCGTCCGCCTGCAGCGCATTCCGGGCGCAGGCAACGAGCGGCGCGGCAACGTGATCCTCGGCAAGCTCGAGGGCAACAATCCGGGCGGGTCCGTGAAAGACCGGCCGGCGCTGTCGATGATCCGCCGCGCCGAGGAGCGTGGCGAGATCAGGCCCGGCGACCGCCTGATCGAAGCGACGAGCGGAAACACGGGCATCGCACTGGCGATGATCGCGGCGATGAAGGGCTACCGGATGACGCTGATCATGCCGGACAACCTGTCGGCCGAACGCCGCGTGAGCATGACGGCGTACGGCGCGGAACTGATCCTGACGCCGGCATCGAAGGGTGGCATGGAGTACGCCCGCGACCTCGCGAAGGAGATGCACGCGCGCGGCGAAGGCAAGGTGCTCGACCAGTTCGCCAACGTCGACAATCCGCGCGTTCACTTCGAGACGACCGGGCCCGAAATCTGGCGCGACACGGCCGGCGCCGTCACGCACTTCGTCAGCGCGATGGGAACGACCGGCACGATCATGGGCGTGTCGCGCTACCTGAAGGAGCAGAACCCGAAGGTGGAGATCGTCGGTGCCCAGCCCGCCGAAGGTTCGCAGATACCCGGGATCCGCAAGTGGCCCGAGGCGTACCTGCCGAAGATATACGACGCGCAACGCGTCGACCGGATCGAGTACGTGACGCAGGCCGACGCCGAGGCGATGGCGCGCCGGATGGCCTGCGAGGAAGGCATCTTCTGCGGCATCTCCGCCGCGGGCGCGCTGTCGATCGCGCTGCGCGTGGCGGCCGAGTCCCGCAACGCCACGATCGTGTTCATCGTGTGCGATCGCGGCGACCGCTATCTGTCGACCGGCGTGTTCAATCGCTGAGCGCGCGGGCGCTCGGCGCATTCACTGCGGCTGGAAGCCGCTCGCCTTGATGATCCCTGCCCACGTCTGCGCGTAGGCGCGCTCCCGTGCCGCGAGCTGCTGCTGCGGCATGAACCCGACCGCCAGGCCCCACGTCGTCAACTTGTCCCCGACCTCGGGAGTGGCGATCACCTTCGCCAGCGCGGCCGAGAACCGGTCGATCTCCGCCTTCGGCGTCCCGGCCGGCGCGAAGAAGCCGTAGTACGGCGCGTCTTCGAAGCCGGCCAGGCCGAGTTCCGCGAAGGTCGGCACGTCGGGCAGCACCGACTGGCGGCGGCTGCCCAGCACCGCCACCACCCGCAGCTTCCCGGCCTTGTGGTTCTCGACGAACTCGGGAACGGAAGCGACGCCGGCCGGGATCTGCGACGCGAGCATGTCGGCGATCATCGGAGCGCTGCCGCGGTAGGGCACCGAGACCAGGTCGATCCCGTACTTCTCGGCGATCACCTTGACGAGGAACTCCGGGACCGACGCCGGCGCGGGCACGCCGACCGCCGACTTGCCGCCCTGCGCGCGCACGCCGCTCACGAAGTCGTTGAGCGACTGCGCCGGCGATCCCGACGACATCGCGAGCGCATTGACGAAGGTGGCAAAGCCCGCGACCGGCACGAAGTCGATCGCCGGGTCGAAGCCAGGGTTCTTCACCACCAGCGGCAGGATGGAGATCGTGTGATCGTGTGAGATGAAGTAGGTGCTGCCATCCGCCGGCGCGGTCTTCAGGGCCTGCGCGGCGATCTGTCCGCCGGCGCCCGCGCGGTTCTCGACGATGACGGGCACGCCGAGTTCGTCCTTCAGTCGTTCCGCGAGTGTGCGGGCGATCCCGTCCGTGCCGCCGCCGGCCGGGAAGCCAACCAGGATCCGGATCGGCTTGCCCGACTGCGCAAGAGCGCCGGTGCAGGCTGCGCAAAGTAGCGCGGCCAGCGCCACACGGAAGATGCGAACGAAGGTTGAACCGCGCATCGGGGACTCCAGGCTGGAAATGAAAGGCGGCGCCCGGGGGCGCCGCCAGTGGTGCAGGCGCTCAGGCGACGGCGACCGGGATCTTCCCGATCTTCGCCTGCCACTCCTTCGGTCCGGTCTGGTGCACCGACGTGCCATCGGCACTGACGGCGACCGTCACCGGCATGTCGCGCACGTCGAACTCGTAGATCGCTTCCATGCCGAGGTCGGCGAAGGCGACGGTGCGCGCGCCCTTGATCGCCTTCGCGACCAGGTAGGCGGCGCCGCCGACGGCCATCAGGTACGCGCTGCGGTGCTTCTTGATCGCCTCGATCGCCGCAGGCCCGCGCTCGGCCTTGCCGATCATCGAGATCAGCCCGGTCTGCGACAGCATCATCTCGGTGAACTTGTCCATTCGCGTGGCGGTGGTCGGACCAGCGGGGCCGACGACCTCGTCGCGCACCGGATCGACCGGGCCGACGTAGTAGATCACGCGGTTCGTGAAGTCGACCGGCAGCTTCTCGCCCTTCGCCAGCATGTCCTGGATGCGCTTGTGCGCGGCGTCGCGGCCGGTGAGCATCTTGCCGTTCAGGAGCAGCGTCTGACCCGGTTTCCACGAGGCGACCTCTTCCTTCGTCAGCGTGTCGAGGTTCACCCGCGTGCTCTTCTGTGCGTCCGGCTGCCAGTTGACATTCGGCCACGAGTCGAGCGGCGGCGGGTCGAGATAGGCCGGCCCGGAGCCGTCGAGCACGAAGTGCGCATGGCGGGTCGCGGCGCAGTTCGGGATCATCGCCACCGGCTTGCCCGCGGCGTGCGTCGGATACATCCTGATCTTGATGTCGAGCACGGTCGTCAGGCCGCCAAGGCCCTGGGCGCCGATCCCAAGCGCATTGACCTTTTCGTACAGCTCGACGCGCAGCTTCTCCTCGTCGGTCTGCGGCCCGCGCTGGAGCAGCTCGTACATGTCGATGTCGTCCATCAGCGATTCCTTGGCCATCAGCATCGCCTTCTCGGCCGTGCCGCCGATGCCGATGCCGAGGATGCCGGGCGGGCACCAGCCCGCGCCCATCGTCGGCACGGTCTTCATCACCCAGTCGACGATCGAATCGCTCGGGTTCAGCATCACGAACTTGCTCTTGTTCTCGGAGCCGCCGCCCTTCGCGGCCACCATGACCTCGACGGTGTTGCCCGGCACGATCTGAACGCTGATGACGGCCGGCGTGTTGTCCTTGGTGTTCTTGCGCCCGAACTCGGGCGGGCTGACGACCGACGCGCGCAGCACGTTGTCCGGGTTCAGGTAACCCTTGCGGACGCCTTCGTTGACGGCGTCTTCGAGCGAGCCGTCGAAGCCCTCCCAGCGAACATCCATGCCGACCTTCAGGAACACGTTGACGATGCCCGTGTCCTGGCACAGCGGACGGTGGCCCTCGGCACACATGCGCGAGTTGGTCAGGATCTGCGCGATCGCATCCTTCGCCGCGGGACTCTGCTCGGTCTCGTAGGCGCGCGCCAGGTGGCTGATGAAATCGGCCGGGTGGTAGAAGCTGATGTACTGCAGCGCCCCGGCAATGCTTTCGACGAGGTCGCCCTTGCGGATCGCGGTCATGATGCCCTCAGTGTGAGTTCCCTTGGCTCTCCTTGTCCTTGTCCCGTCCGCGTGGGGTCATCATCAGCCGGTCGGTCGAGGCAACCGCCATCGCGGACAGCAGGAAAGTGATGTGGATCGCCGTCTGGGCGATCAGCACCTTCTCGGAGTAGTTCTGGGCGTTGATGAAGGTTTTCAGGAGATGGATGGAACTTATACCGATGATCGCCGTGGCGAGCTTGACCTTGAGCACACTGGCGTTCACGTGGGACAGCCATTCCGGCTGGTCGGGATGGCCTTCGAGGTACATCCGCGACACGAAGGTCTCGTAGCCTCCGATGATCACCATGATCAGGAGGTTCGAGATCATCACGACGTCGATCAGCGCCAGCACCACCAGCATGATCACGGTTTCGTTGAAGGCCGGCGGTTCATGCCCGATCAGTGCCCCGGCGGCGTCCCGGATCTCTGGAAGCTGGTAGCCGATGCTCTTCACCAGCATCGCAAGCGCCTCCTTGTTGCCGAAGGCGGCTTCGACCAGGTGCAGCAACTCGACCCAGAAGTGATACACGTAGACGCCCTGGGCCACGATCAGGCCGAGGTACAGCGGCAGCTGCAGCCACCGGGTGGCGAAGATCAGCCGCGGAATCGCGGGAATCGGGCGCGCATTGGCGCGTTCGACGGTAGGGTTGGGCATTGAGATCCGCGGGTTGGGCAAAGGCGAAAGTTTAGCCGTGGCGGTGCGGGGTACGCGGGGGGTTACCCTCGCTCCCTTGAGGAGACCGACTTCGCCCCAAAATGCGAACCCGTATGCGAGGGGGCTGTCCAAGTCCCTGATTAGCGGACAGAAAACACCTGGAGATCGCGCATGTAGCGTTGCGGACAAACGTGAATGGCCGGACCCGCGCCGGTTGGATAGACTGGCGCGCTCGACTTCCCTTTACTACCTGTGGAGACTCTATGAAACGCATCGCTCTGTTCGTCCTGACGAACCTTGCGATCATGGCAGTGCTGGTGGTGACGCTCACCGTGCTTTCCTCGGTGTTCGGCATCAACTTCAACCTGGGTGGCCGCACGCTGAACGTGGGCAGCCTCGCGATCTTCTCGCTCGTCGTCGGCTTCACCGGCGCGTTCATCTCGCTGCTGATGTCGAAGTCCATGGCCAAGTGGACGACCGGCGCGCAGGTGATCCGGCAGCCCTCGAACGCGATGGAATCGTGGCTGATCGAGACCGTGCGCCGTCACGCCGAAAAGGCGGGCATCGGCATGCCGGAAGTCGCGATCTTCGAAGGGGAGCCGAACGCCTTTGCCACCGGCGCCTTCAAGAACTCGGCCCTGGTGGCCGTGTCGACCGGCCTGCTGCAGTCGATGAGCAAGGAAGAGGTCGAAGCGGTCCTCGGCCACGAGATCGCGCACGTCGCCAATGGCGACATGGTGACGATGACGCTGCTGCAGGGCGTGATGAACACGTTCGTCGTGTTCGTGTCGCGCGTGATCGGTTACGTGGTCGACCGCGTCATCCTGCGCAACGAGAGCGATGCGCCGGGCATCGGTTACTTCCTGACGACGATCGTGCTCGACATCGCGCTGGGCTTCCTCGCCGCGATCGTCGTGGCCTGGTTCTCGCGCCGACGCGAATTCCGTGCCGATGCCGGCGCCGTCGATCTGATGGGCAGCAACCGTCCGATGATCAACGCGCTCGCGCGCCTCGGCGGCATGGAACCGGGCGAGTTGCCGCAGCAGGTCAAGTCGTTCGGCATCAACAGCCGCCCTGGCGGCATGATGGCGCTGTTCTCGAGCCACCCGCCGATCGAGCAGCGCATCGCGGCGCTGCAGGCAGCGGGCCGCTGACCGCGAACTGTCCTCGAGACAAAAGGGCCGGGTCTCCCGGCCCTTTTTTTAGGCGCGCGCCGCGTGCTTTCGGGAAACGGCGGCCGCCAGAAGGCACAGCAGGGTGGCCGCGAGCGCCAGGGCGACGGTGGCCGCTTCCCAGAAGCCGAGCGGACCGCGCGGCGGGCCGAACGGCGTCGCATTGAGGCCGATCCAGTATCCGCCGCCCAGGCCGATGCCCCACAGCGCGACGCCGTAGATCACCATCGGCCAGAACGTGCTCTTGTAGCCGCGCAGCACGAACCCCGCGACGCCCTGGCTGGCGTCGAACAGGTGGAACAGGGCGGCCAGGCCGAGCAGCGACAGCGCGACGGCCGCCACCGCCGGGTCGTTCGTGTAGAGACTGACGATCGTCCCGCGCAGCAGCCACAGCAGCGCCGCCGCGGTGACGGCGATGCCGAGGGCGACGCGGAAGCCGCGGAGGGCGGCGCGACGCGCCACCTTCGGCTCGTTCGCCCCAAGCGACTGTGCGACCAGCACGCTGGTCGCGATGCCGAGCGACAGCGGCACCATGAAGAGGATCGCGATCAGGTTCGCGACGATCTGGTGACCGGCGACGGCGGCCGTGCCGAGCCGGGCGATCAGCACCGCCATGAACGTGAACGAGGTCACTTCGAACAGCGTCGACAGCCCGATCGGCAGGCCGAGTTTCAGTTGTTCGCGCAGCGCGGCCCAGCGCGGCCAGTGGAACTCGTCGCTGCGGAAGCGCGCGTAAAAGGGGTCGAAGCGCCACACGGCAAGGCTCATGGCCAGCATGAGCCATGCGAGCAGTGCGGTCGCGACGCCGGCGCCCGCGCCCCCGAGGGCCGGGACCGGACCGGCGCCGTACATGAAGACGAGGTTCAGCGGAACCTTCAGCGCGAGAGCGGTCACGTTGACGACCATCGTCACCTTCGGTCGCGACACCGCGGCGTTCAGCGCCACAAAGACCCGCGTGGCCAGCGCGGCGGGAAGGCCGAAGGCGATTGCGTGCAGGTACAGGGTCGCGACGCGACCGACCTCGTCGTCGGTGCGCGCGAATCCGAGCCACAGGTCGGTCGCCAGGACGCACGGCAGTCCCGCTGCCGTCAGCAGCAGTGACAGCCACAGGGCCTGCTGCACGTCGTCGCCGATGGCGCGCCAGCGATGAGCGCCGAAGTGATGGCCCGCGATCGGCGACAGCGCCTGCAGCACGCCCATGAAGCCGATGTAGACGGTGACGTAGATGCTCGATCCGACGGCGACCGCCGCGAGGTCGGTGGCCGAGAGCCGGCCCGCCATGATGGCGTCGATCGTCCCGTTGCCGACAACCGCGAGGTTCGCGATGAACAGCGGCCAGGCGAGCTTGATCAGCGCACGGGACGACGTTTCGGGCGCGCGCAGGGCCGGGCTGCCAGGCATCGAGTTCGAGTGGTCATCGCCGGCTCAGGGCCGGCGCACCCAGACGTGGAAGACCTCGTCGTATCGAGCGCGCCGCGTCGCCTCGTAGGCCAGTTGCCAGTCGCCGATAGGCGGCGCGTCGTCGAGTTGCGTTCGCCGGCTGTCGCGGTGGATGACGATTCGGCACGCGTCGCCGTCGTCCCCCTGCCCGCTGAAGCGGATCGCACCGTGATAGGCGAGCATCGCGCGCATGCCCATCGACAACTGGTAGGCCTGCACGCATGCGCCAGGCCCGGCCAGCCGCCTGACCTGGTCACCGAGCACCGTGGCGGTCGCCCGCATCCCGCGGTTGTATTCGATCGGGCCCGCGAAGATCGTTGCGACCAGCACCCACATCGCGGTCAGGCCCGCCGCCGCGAGTGCCGGTCCGCGCCACAGCATCGGCGGGCGCACGCGCACTCGCCAGACCGCGAGCGCCGCCCAGGCAGCGGTGGCCGCAAGCGCGACGATCGCCGGGATAAGGTCGAAGTCCGGAACGAGACCCGGAACGATTCGCGCGACCGAGGCGGCCATCTTCGGCGGCGTCCCGGTGTTCCACGCAATGAAGTAGACCCAGGCACCGGTCAGCGCGAGCACGAACAGCGCGATCGAGAACCAGTCGATGGCGTTGTCGGCGGCGCGCTTCAATGTCGATACGCCGAAGGCCGCCAGGAGCACGAGCGCGGGAACGGCGACGATCAGATCGCGGTCGCTGGGGCTGTTGCTCAGCAGCACGTTCAGCAGCCCCGCTGTGGCGACCAGCAGTGGCAGCAGCACGTGGGGACGGCGCAGGAAGCTGCGCCACGAGTAGAGCGTCCACAACGCGAACGGCCAGAGGGGCCACGTGTACCAGCCGGCATTCCGGACCAGCCAGGCCAGGCTATGAAAGCTCGGTCCGCGCACCTGCTCCAGGTTCCACTGCGTCAGCGAGTTCATGTACTCGGCGGCTCCGGGCACGAGCTGTCGCGCCGTCAACGGCCACAGGGCGAAGCCGCCGATGGCGAGGGCCAGCATCGCGGCGATGCGCGGCGCTCGGTGCGATCCCTGTCCGGCCAGGAACGCCGCGGCGGCGATCGCCAGCAGGCCGGCGGGGAGCCAGCCGCGCGTCAAGGCCGCGGCCGCGAGCACGAGGCCGGCGGCGAGGCTGCCCTTCCACTCCTCGTCGAGCGCGACCGTGAGCGCAAGGAGCAACGCGCCGACCAGGGCGAAGAGCCCGGTCTCGGCCACTGTTTCGTGCAGGCGCACGACGATGCCGAACGTGGCCAGCATCAGCAGGACGGCGATGTCCGCGAGCATCCGGCCGTAGTCACGCGGGCTCGCTTCGCCGCCGAAGGCCAGTGCGACGGGCTGGGCCTCGGCGCGTCGCGCGAGACGATACGTGGCGTACCAGACGCTCCACGTGGCCAGCGCGAACCACACTACCGAAGAGAGGCGCGCGGCATCCACCGCGCCGAGCAGGCCGCCAAAGAGGCGAATCAGGAGCGCGCCGACCCAGAACGGCAGCGGACCTTCCTCGGGCAGCGGCTGGCCCACGACGCCGGGCAGGAGCCATTCGGCCGTTCCCCCCTGCGCCATCGTCCACATCACCCCGAAGGCGGAAGCGTCCTCGAGGCTCCAGGGATCGCGACCGAAGAGACCGGGCACCATGTAGGCCGCCAGCAGCGCGAGCAGCATCCAGCGCGGCAGCTTGGCCGCGGCAGCCTCCGTCACGCGGGCGGGTGATGGTCGGTGTTCGAAACTCACGAGTGCCTCTGGGGGTGCCTCTGTCGGTGCCTCTGCGGGGGGCTTATAGACCCACTGATGGGCGCGTCAAACAAAAAAGGCAGCCGAAGCTGCCTTTGTCGTGGCGGAGGGCCGGCCCACGCTTACCTGCGGCGGGCCTTCGCAGCGCTCGCCTCGGCGGCCGCGGCGTTGACGGCCTCGGTCTTCGCGGCGAACTTCTGGCGGAACTTCTCCACGCGGCCGGTCTCGACGATTCGCGTCTGGGCGCCGGTGTAGAACGGATGCGACTCGGACGATGTGTCGAGCTTGAACAGCGGGTAAGTCTTGCCGTCCATCTCGATCGTCTCCTTCGTCTGCAGCGTGGAGCGCGTGATGAATTTGAAGTCGTTCTGCATGTCCTGGAAGACGACTTCGCGGTACTCGGGATGGATGCCTTGTTTCATTCTCTTCTCTCGCTGCCTGGGTGGGCCGCACGATCGAGGGGTGACGCGCATTTGCACTCAGTTGCACCAAGCCGTCTGCCTCGACCACGGTCCCGTTTTTAGGGAACCGCGAATTATCCGGGATTTCGGCCCTCCGGGCAACCCACCGGGTTCCGCCAAGCCCTTGAAATCAAACAGGCCGACTGGATTCGCCAAGCGGCCTACTGCTGACCGCGTGGGCCGAAAGCAGGGTCGAGCGTCCGCCCGCCTGTTCAGCCGCCGCGCCGCATCATGTCGAAGAACTCCGCGTTGTTCTTCGTCGCCTTCATCTTGTCGAGCAGGAATTCCATCGCCTCGATCTCGTCCATGCCGTACAGCAGCTTCCGCAGTATCCAGACCTTCTGCAGGATCTCGGGCTTCAGCAGCTGTTCTTCCTTGCGCGTGCCGGACCGGTTGACGTTGAGCGCCGGGTAGACCCGCTTCTCGGCGAGCCGGCGTTCCATGTGGATCTCCATGTTGCCGGTGCCCTTGAACTCTTCGTAGATGACGTCGTCCATCCGCGAACCGGTGTCGATCAGCGCGGTGGCGATGATGGTCAGCGAGCCGCCTTCCTCGATGTTGCGGGCCGCGCCGAAGAATCGCTTGGGGCGCTGCAGCGCGTTGGCGTCGACGCCGCCCGTCAGCACCTTTCCCGAAGCCGGCACCACGGTGTTGTAGGCGCGCGCGAGGCGCGTGATCGAATCGAGCAGGATCACGACGTCCTTCTTGCTTTCGGCGAGCCGCTTCGCCTTCTCGATCACCATCTCGGCGACCTGGACGTGACGCGTGGCGGGCTCGTCGAAGGTCGATGCCACGACTTCGCCGCGCACGGAACGCTGCATCTCGGTGACCTCCTCGGGGCGCTCGTCGATCAGCAGCACGATCAGCACGATGTCCGGGTGGTTGGCGGCGATGGCGTGCGCGATGTGCTGCATCAGCACCGTCTTGCCCGACTTCGGGCTCGCGACGAGCAGGCCGCGCTGCCCCTTGCCGATCGGGGCGATGATGTCGATCAGGCGCCCCGTGAGGTTCTCGTCGCCGCGCATCTCGCGCTCGAGGATCAGTGGCTCGTCCGGGAACAGCGGGGTCAGGTTCTCGAACAGTATCCGGTGCTTGGTCGACTCCGGAAGCTGTCCGTTCACCTTGTCGACCTTCACCAGCGCGAAGTAGCGCTCGCCGTCCTTCGGCGTACGGACCTCGCCTTCGATCGAGTCCCCGGTGTGGAGGTTGAAGCGCCGGATCTGGGATGGCGATATGTAGATGTCGTCGGTGCTCGCCAGGTACGACGTCTCGGGCGACCGCAGGAAGCCGAACCCGTCCGGCAGCACCTCCAGCGTGCCGTCGCCGAAGATCTGCTCGCCGCTCTTTGCGCGCTTCTTCAGGATCGCGAACATCAGTTCCTGCTTGCGCATCCGGTTCGCGTTGTCGATCTCGAGGCCGATTGCCATCTCCAGCAGTTGGGAGACGTGCAGCGCTTTCAATTCGGAGAGGTGCATAGGGTTGTTTTACGGGTCTGCCGGAAGAGGGTGGGGCGCGCTGTGCGGGGTCGGACGAGCCGGGCGCGCGCCCGCGGGGAATGGAGCCGGGCCGGTGTGGCCCGGCGCCTCGATTACAGGTTGCTGTCGATGAATGCGGTGAGTTGCGACTTGGAGAGCGCGCCGACCTTCGTGCCGACGACCGCGCCGTTCTTGAACAGCATCAGCGTGGGGATTCCGCGGATGCCGAACTTCGCCGGCGTCTGCTGGTTCTCGTCCACGTTCATCTTGGCCACGGTGACCTTGCCGCCGTACTCCCTCGACACCTCGTCCAGGATCGGGGCGATCATCTTGCATGGTCCGCACCACTCGGCCCAATAGTCGACCAGCACGGGGCCATCGGATTTCAGGACGTCCTGCTCAAAGGAAGCGTCGCTGACGTATTTGATATCGCTCATCTTTGCGTCCTTCCGCACGCCGGCCGGCGCGCATTGGCATCAGGAAGAAACCGGGAACTTGTGTTGGGGAGGGCGGTGGCGCAGGCGGGAAAGACCGTACGGTGCGCACCGTTTCGTGAATGGTAGCACTTCCAAAAGGGATGGGAAGGCTCGCGTTTCGAGCCTGTTGCGTCCCTACAATCCATTCGAATCATCGAGCCACTCGTGTCCCGCAACGCCCTTTTCGAACGCCTTGCCCGCGCCGCCTCCGGAGTGGTCGTTGTAACAACGAGCCGGCGCCTTGCGCGCGACGTTGGCCGGCAGTTCGATCGCTGGCAGGCCGACCGGGGACGCCGCGTATGGGAGACGCCGAGCGTGCTGCCGTTTGGCGCCTTCGTCGCGAGCCTGCACGACATCGCGCAACACGATCCCGCGCTCACCGGTGTGCGGGTGCCGCTCGCGCCCGCGCAGGAACGCGCGCTGTGGGAAGGCGTGATCGACGCAGGCGACGTGCCGCTGGCCTCGCCTGCCGGCGCTGCGCAACTCGCCGCGGAGGCATGGTCGCTTGCCCATCAGTGGCAGATCGCGGATCGACTGCGTCACTATGCGCTGACGGAGGACACCCGGGTGTTCGCCAGGTGGGCCGCCGAGTACGAGCGACGCGTCGAGCGCATTGCCGCGGTCGATCAGGCTCGGCTGCCGGACGCCGTGCGCGCGTTGATCGTTGCGGGGAGCGTTGCCTCGCCCGCGGAGGTGGTCCTTGCGGGCTTCGATGAACCGACGCCCCAGCAGGCGGCGTTTTTCGAGGCGCTTGCGGCCAGGGGCACTCGGATCGAGCGCCTTGCGAACGAGCGCGGCTCCGGCGACTGCCGGCGCCTGGCGGCGGTCGACGCGCGCGATGAACTCGAGCGAATGGCCGACTGGGTCGCGAACCGCCTGGCCGCGAATTCCGAAGCGCGGATCGGCATCGTCGTGCCGGACCTAGCCGCGCGCCGACGCGCCGTTGCGCGCGCGCTCGACGCGGCACTGATGCCGGACGCACTGCTGGCACCGCCCGATCGCGCGCGTCCATACACTGTGTCGCTCGGCGGGTCGCTCGCCGATGCACCGCTGGTTGCGACCGCGCTGCGCGGCCTGCGCCTGGCCGTCGAAGACCTCGAGTTTTCCGAGGCGAGCGCGCTGCTGCGCTCGCCTCACGTCCAGTTCGGTCCCGCACCCGCGCGCGCGGCGTTCGACGTCGAGTGGCGTCGGCGCGCGGCACCCCTGGTGTCGCTCGCGCATCTCGTGTCCGCCGCGCGCGGCGCTCGCAACGGCGAACCGGTTGCGCCGCGGGCGGGGCTCGAGGCCCTTCAGGCATGGCGGCAAGGCATCCGCTCGGGCCGGCGACGACTCTCGGAATGGGCAGCCCTGTTCATCGAAGGCCTGCGCGCCATCGGCTTTCCCGGCCGGCAGGCACCCGACTCCGCCGAGTATCAGGCGCTCGTGCGCTGGCAGGAATTGCTGGCCGAGTTCGCGTCGCTCGAGCGGGTGCAGGGTCCGTTGGACCTTGGCGGCGCCTTTCGCCGGCTTGCGCGCCTCGCCGCATCGACCGTCTTCCAGCCCGAGGGTGGCGATCCCCCGGTTCAGGTGCTGGGACTGCTCGAGGCGAACGGACTGGAGTTCGATCACCTGTGGATCGCGGGCCTGACGTCCGAAGGATGGCCGCTTGCCGCGCGTCCGCATCCGATGCTGCCGCTCGAGCTGCAGCGGGCCAGGCGCATGCCGGGCGCGTTGGCCGAGATCGAGTTGCAGCGCGCGCGGGCGACGCTCGGTCGGTTGGCGCGGTCGGCCGGCGAAGTGATCGCAAGTCACGCGACGCGCGACGGCGATCGGACCCTCGCGCCGGCATCGATGATCGCGGACTGGAGCATCGCGTCGCCCATGGCTCGTGCGCGGCGTGCGCTCGACGTGATCGCGCCCGAGCAACTCGACGTGCTGACCGACGCGGTCGCGCCGCCCCTGCCTGCCACGCGAATCGTCGGCGGCGGCGTCGCCACGCTCACGGACCAGTCGGCGTGTCCGTTCCGGGCGTTCGCGAAGCATCGGCTCGCCGCCGGCGAGCCGGAGCAACCGCACGACGGCCTCGCGGCGTCCGAGCGCGGCGACCTCGTTCACCGCGTGCTGGCCGGATTCTGGCGTTCGATGCCGGAGCGCACGCGCTCGTTCGTCGCCGGCATGACGCCCGACGCGCGATCGGCCGCGCTCGAACTCGCTGCAGACAAGGCCATTGCGCGCATCCGTGAGCGTCGGCTCGACGGAGTCGGGGCGCGGCTGCTCGGGCTCGAGAAGCGGCGGCTCGTGAGCCTCGCTGCGCAGTGGCTGCAATTCGAGATCGACGGCCGGGATGAGTTCGAGGTCAAGTGGATCGAGGAGCGTCGAACGCTCGCGATCGGCCAGCTTTCCCTCACGGGACAGCTCGACCGGGTGGACTCGCTTCCCGATGGGCGGACGATCATCATCGACTACAAGACCGGCGGTCCTTCGAGAGTCGGGGCGTGGCTTGGCGCGCGCCCTGACGAGCCGCAACTGCCGCTGTATCTCGTCGCTTCGGAGCCCGAGGCCCGCGGCATCGCTTTCGCGCGACTGCGCGCCGGCGAGCGACGCTTCGTTGCCCTCGCCGAGGACGCGTCGATGCTGCCAGGCGCGCGGGTCGAGGACTGGCAACGCGACCACGCGGACTGGTCGGCGCTGGTCGATGCATGGCGCGCGGAGTTGACGAAGCTTGCGGACGACTTCGCGTCCGGCGTGGCGACCGTGGCGCCGAAGCGGGTCGACACCTGTCGTTACTGTGGCGTGGCCATGCTGTGCCGTTACAGCGAACGCATCGGCGATCGCGGCGACCGGGCTTCGGACGAGGAGGTCATCGATGACCGATGACGGCCTGTTCGCCGTCGATGCCGACGCGCGCCGCCGTGCGCTCGATACGGAGTCCAGCTTCATCGTCCGGGCGCCGGCCGGTTCCGGCAAGACGGAGCTCCTGATCCAGCGCGTGCTCGCGTTGCTGGCGACGGTCGAAGCGCCCGAAGAGGTCGTTGCCATCACGTTCACGCGCAAGGCGGCCGCCGAAATGCGGCAGCGCCTGGTGGGAGCGCTCGAGGCCGCAAAGGGCCCGGAGCCGAGTCGGCCGCACGAGCAACTGACCTGGTCGCTCGCCGGGGCGGTGAACCGGCGCGACGCCGAACTCGGCTGGAATATCGTGCACAACCCCGGACGGCTGCGCGTCCAGACGATCGACGCGCTTGCGCAGTGGCTGGCGCGCCAGCTGCCGCTTTCGCTGGGGCTCGGCGCCGCGCCCAACGTCAAGGAACGCGCCGCTGACCTGTACACGCGCGCGGCGCGCTCGACGCTCGCAGCGCTGGAAAGCGCCGACCGCGAGGACGAGCCGCTCGCGCGGCACGTCGCCCGGCTCCTCGAACATCTGGACAACGATGTCGAGCGGGCCATTCGCCTGATCGCTTCGATGCTCGGCCGGCGCGATCAGTGGCTGCGTCACCTGGGCGGTCGCGAGCGCGACGAACTCGAGGCCGCCCTGCAGCGCGCGTGCGAGAAGCAGATGCGGCTGGTGTGCACGCTGCTGCCAGCCACGCTCACCGAAGAACTCCTCGAACTCGTGCGCTATGCGGCCGGCAACGCGGAGTGGCTGGCCCCGTGCAGGGACCTGACCGGACTTCCGCGGGCGGAGATGGCGCGCCTCGATGCCTGGTGTTCGATCGCCTCGCTGCTGCTGACCAAGGGTGGGACGTGGCGCGGGCGCCTCACGGTCGCCGAAGGGTTCCCGGCTGGTGCCACCAAGCAGGAAAAGGAGCGGGCGAAGGAATACAAGGAACGTGCCCTTCGACTGATCGGGCAATTGGGCGACAACGGAGCGCTACGGGTCGCTCTCGATGAAATGCGGTCGCTGCCGCCCGCTCGGTACAGCGATGCCCAATGGGACATCGCCGGCGCCATCGTCGAGGTGCTGAAGCGCGCAGCGGCGGAACTCGCGGTCGTGTTCGCCGAAGCCGGTGCGATGGACTTCACCGAGGTCACGCGACGTGCCGTGCAGACGCTGGGCGACGAGCGCGGCGGCGACATCGCCCTGGCGCTCGACGCGCGGGTGCGGCACTTGCTGATCGACGAGTTCCAGGACACCTCGATCACCCAGTTCGACCTGATCGAGCGACTGGTCGCGGAGTGGAGCCCCGGGGACGGGAGGACCCTGTTCGTTGTCGGCGATCCGATGCAGTCGATCTACCGCTTCCGCGAGGCCGAGGTCGGGCTGTTCCTGCGTGCGTGGGAGCGGGGCGTCGGCCCGGTTGCGCTCGAGCCGCTTCGACTAACGCGAAACTTCCGTTCCCAGCGGGCGGTGGTCGAATGGGTGAACGACGCGTTCGCCCGCGTGCTGCCGCGCGAAAGCGACATCGCGAGCGGGGCGGTGTCGTTCGAGCCGGCCGCCGCGGTCCATGGGCCCACGCTCGACGACGCGGTTCAGGTGCACGCATTCGTCGGCGGCGGTGCGGGGGACGAGGCGAAGGGAGTCGTTGAAGTCGTCGAGGCGATCCGCGCGGAGAGCCCGCAGGCCTCGATCGCGCTGCTCGTGCGCGCGCGCTCCCACCTTGTCGAGATCGCGACGGAACTGCGACAGGCCGGCTTGCGCCCGACGGCCGTGGAGCTGCACTCGCTGGCGAACCAGCCCTTGATCTCGGATCTCGTTGCCCTCACGCGGGCGCTCGAGCACCTGGCGGACCGCACCGCGTGGCTGTCGGTGCTGCGCGCGCCGTGGTGCGGGCTGACGCTGGCCGACCTGGCGTCGCTGGCCGAAGGCGATACGCGGCCTGTCGTCGAATTGCTGGAGGACGTCTCGCGACTGCATCGGCTCTCGGCCGACGGTCGCGCCCGTATCGCGCGGGTGGGACCGGTCCTGCGGCGGGCTGTCGAACTCACCGACCGCATGCCGGGCGCAGACCGGGTCGAGCATGCCTGGCTGCTGCTCGGCGGACCGGCGTGCCTGTCCTCCGAATCCGAGCGCGCCGATGCGGAGCAGTTCTTCGTTCACCTGTTCGCGCACGAGGACGAGAACGGAGGCCGGATCGAAGTGCACGCCCTGCAGGAGTCGCTTGCATCGTTGTTCGCGGCTCCCCAGGCTGGCTCGGACCCGGCGTTCCACGTGATGACCATTCACAAGGCCAAGGGACTGGAGTTCGATCACGTGATCGTTCCGCGGCTTGGCGCAAAGCCGCGCGGCGACGACGCGCAGTTGATGGTCTGGCTCGAGCGTGCCGCGGAGGAAGGGCCGGAGTTGTTGCTGGCGCCGATCCACGCTGGCGGCTCCGACAAGGACCGCCTGTTGCGCTGGGTGGAGTCCCAGTTGCAGCAGCGACAGCGCCACGAGGACGAACGTCTCGCCTATGTGGCCGCCACGCGTGCGCGGCATCGACTGCACTGGGTCGGAAGCGCTTCGCAGGACGACGACGGGCGGTGGAGCTTTCCGTCGACGTCGCTGCTCGCGCGGTTGTGGCCGGTGCTTCAGCCCGGTTTCGAGTCGGGCCGGATCATCGATCACGGCGCCGAGACCCCGCCGGCCGATCGGCCGCTCGATCAGACACTGCGCCGCCTGCCGGCCGGCTGGACGCTGCCTGCGCTCCCGCCGACGCTTGGCTGGTCTGCCGTCGATGCGCCGAGCGAAAGCGGCGCCGCGGTCGAGTTCTCCTGGGCTGGCGAGACGGCGCGCCGTGTCGGCGTCGTGGTGCACCGATGGCTGCAACGGATGGCGGAGGACGCGCTCGCCGGTTGGGATGCAGCGCGGGTCAGAACGCTCGCACCGCAGATCGAACGCGCGCTTGCGGCGGGCGGGCTGACCGGGAAGGAGCTCACCGCGGCTCGCGGCCGTGTTTCCCAGGCCTTGCTGAACGTAGTGCAGGACGAGCGCGGTCGCTGGGTGCTGGGCCCGCATCCGGACCACCGCAGCGAACTGCGACTGAGCGTCGTGCAGGGCGGGCGCGTGCGGAAGCTGGCGCTCGATCGCACGTTCGTCACCCAGGACGGGGCGCGCTGGATCGTCGACTACAAGGTCGGCGCCCATGAAGGCGCGGACGTGGACGCGTTCCTGGATTCCGAGCAGGGCCGCTACCGGGGGCAGCTGGAAGCGTACGGGGCGGCGCTCGATCCGCTCGCTCGACTCGGCCTGTACTTCCCGCTGGTGCCCGGTTGGCGGGAGTGGTCGAGGGCGTCGAGTTCGCCGGAAGAAATTCCGGGGAGCGATGAGGGCCGCTGATATGATCCGAAGTGGCGGGCCCCCTCGCACTGAAGTGCCGTGAATCTGGTCAGGTCGGGAACGAAGCAGCCACAGCGGAGTTCTTCAGGTGCCGAGGTCAAGGCTCGCCTCTCTCGCCTTTCAGGCGAGAGAGACGTGCCCGACCTCAATATCAGTGGATGCAAGAGGGGGCTGTGCCCCCTCCTGGACCTCCCCCCTCGAAGCCCACCTGTCACGATGACTGTTCGCATTGCTCCTGCGCGGCCGGAAGACTGCGCAACGGTGCTCGCGCTGATCCGCGCGCTCGCCGAGTACGAGCGCCTGTCGCACCTCGTGGTCGGCACGGAGGAGGATCTCCGGAGCGAGCTGTTCGGCGTGCACCCGGTGATCGAGTCGGTTGTGGCGTGGGATGACGACCGCGCCGTGGGCTTTGCGCTCTTCTTCCACAACTACTCGACGTTCCTCGCGCGACGCGGCCTTTACCTCGAGGATCTCTTCGTCGTTCCGGAGGCGCGCGGACACGGCATCGGCAAGGCGCTGATCGGCCACTGCGCGCGCGTTGCCGTGACGCGCGGCTGCGGACGGTTCGAGTGGAGCGTGCTCGACTGGAACGAGCCCGCGATCGCGTTCTACCGTTCGCTCGGCGCCGAACTGCTGCCGGACTGGCGCATCTGCCGCTTGACGGGCGAGCCGCTGCAGCGCTTTGGCGCGGCCGCGCGGTGATCGCCACGCCGTAGAATCCTCGCCATGTCGTATCAGGTCCTGGCTCGCAAGTGGCGTCCGCGTGACTTCTCCACGCTGGTGGGCCAGGAGCACGTGGTGCGCGCGCTGACGCACGCGCTCACGGAAAACCGGCTTCATCACGCCTGGCTCTTCACGGGCACGCGGGGCGTCGGCAAGACGACGCTGTCGCGCATCCTCGCCAAGGCGCTGAACTGCACCGGGCCGGACGGCAAGGGCGGAATCACCGCCACGCCGTGCGGCGTGTGCGAGGCCTGCACCGCGATCGACGCCGGCCGCTTCGTCGACTACATCGAGATGGACGCCGCGAGCAACCGCGGCGTCGAGGAGATGGTGCAGCTGCTCGAGCGCGCGATGTACGCGCCGAGCAGTGCGCGCTTCAAGGTCTACATGATCGACGAGGTGCACCAGCTGTCGCCGCACGCGTTCAACGCGATGCTGAAGACCCTGGAGGAGCCGCCCGACTACGTGAAGTTCATCCTGGCCACGACCGACCCGCAAAAGGTCCCGGTGACCGTGCTGTCGCGCTGCCTGCAGTTCAACCTGAAGCAGATGACACCCGCCGGCATCGCGGCGCGCATGGCGGAGGTCCTGGCCGAGGAGAGGATCGAGGCGGAGCCCGCCGCGCTGCGGATGCTGGCGCAGGCGGCGCGCGGAAGCATGCGCGATGGACTGTCGCTGCTCGACCAGGCGATCGCCTACGCGGCGGGTCCGGTCACGCTCGAGGCAGTGCGCGCGATGCTGGGCGCGATCGACCAGGGGACGCTCGTCCGCGTGCTGGATGCCATTGCCGCGCGCGACGCGAAGCAGGCGCTGTCCATCGCAGACGAGATGGGCGAGCGCAGCCTGTCGTTCGCCCAGGCGACGCGCGACCTCGCCAGCCTGCTGCATCGGATCGCGCTGGCGCAGCAGGTGCCCGATGCCGTGCCGGACGACGAAGTCGAGGCTGCGGACATCCGGCGCCTCGCAGGCGTTCTCGCGCCCGACGAGGTCCAGCTCTTCTACCAGGTCGCGCTGCACGGACGGAACGACATGCACCTCGCGCCGGACGAGTACGCGGGCTTCACCATGACGCTGCTGCGGATGCTGGCCTTCGCTCCGGCCCCGGTCGGAGAGGCGAAGGCAGTGACTCCGCGCGCGGCGCCGCTCGTCGCGCAGCCGGCCGCGCGGATCAGCGCTCCCGCCCCGCGCGCTAGCGCACCGGCGGCCCGCTCCGCGCCGGGCGCGTCGAACAGCGCGCGGGTAGCGGCTGCGGCCGGCCCGGCGCATTCGTCGGCCGCGGTTTCGTTCGATGGCGACTGGCCGGGGCTGGTCGGTCGGCTGAAGGTCGTCGGCCTCGTGAAGGAACTCGCGAACCGCAGCGAACTCGTCTCGCACGAGGGCGACTCGATGAAGCTCCGCGTGCCGCTGAAGACCCTGCTCGACGCGGGCACGCTGGACAAGCTGAAGGCGGCGGTGAGCCAGGCACTGGGTCGGCCGATCCGCCTGAGCGCCGAGGTCGGAACCACGGCAGGCCCCACGGCGGCCGGCATCGCCGAACAGGCGCGCGCCGACAGGCAGCGCAAGGCCGAGGAAGCCATCTACGCCGATCCCTTCGTGCGAGAATTGCTCGACAACTTCGGAGCGTCGGTCGACCCGGCGTCGATCCGCCCGAAGGACGCGTAGCCGCCCGCCGCGGCAACCAGCGCGCTCCCCAACTCACCAGGAAGCAGAGGACGTCCCGCCATGATGAAGGCCCAGATCGCCGGTCTGATGCAGAAGGCGCAGAAGATGCAGGAAGACATGAAGCGCATGCAGGAAGAACTGGCGAACATGGAAGTCGAAGGCCAGTCGGGCGCGGGCATGGTGAAAGTGGTGATGACCTGCAAGCACGACGTGCGCCGCGTGTCGATCGATCCGAGCCTCGTCGGCGACGACAAGGACATGCTCGAGGACCTGGTCGCGGCCGCGGTCAACGACGCGGTGCGCCGCGCCGAGGCGGTGTCGCAGGAGAAGATGTCGGCAATCACGGCGGGAATGCCGCTGCCTCCCGGCATGAAACTTCCGTTTTGAGACAGCGCGGCGCCGTCGCTCGTGCTCCCTTCGTTGAAGTTGTACTTGCGGCGGGCGCGCGGCCGCCCGAAGCCCGCCGCACTGACTGAAGCGAAGCGGGTGCACGTGCGACCCGCAGGGTCGCGTACACCCGCTTCGAACTGAAATGCGCCTGGGTCCCGCTCTCGACAAGCTGGTCGATGCGCTGAAGCATCTTCCCGGCATCGGTCCGCGTTCGGCGCAGCGAATCGCGTTCCACCTGCTGCAGCACGACCGCGACGCCGCGGTGCGCCTGGGCGAGGCGCTGCTCGCGGCGGTGCAGACGATCCGCCACTGCGAGCGCTGCAACACGCTGACCGAGCAGCCGGTCTGCGAGACGTGCAGCAGCCCGAAGCGCGACGCGCACCTGCTGTGCGTGGTGGAGTCGCCGTCGGACCAGTTGATGATCGAGCAGTCGCTGTCGTACTCCGGAATGTATTTCGTGCTGCTGGGACGCCTGTCGCCGCTCGACGGCATCGGGCCACGCGAGATCCAGATGGAGCGGCTGATCGCGCGCGCCACCGACGGCGTCGTCGGGGAAGTCATCGTCGCCACCTCGTTCACGCCGGAAGGCGACGCGACCGCGCACTACGTCGGCCAGTTGCTGAAGGAACGCGATCCGCAGATCAGGGTCACGCGGCTCGCGCGCGGCGTTCCGGCCGGCGCCGAACTCGAGTACACGGACGTCAACACCATCGCGCAGGCGATGCTCGACCGACGGGCATCCTGACCCGACCGCGGCGCTAGACTCGGCGTCCCCGCGTCGTCGACTTTCCCCGCTGCCATGACCACTGCCTACTGGTGCGTGCTCGCCGCCGCCCTGATGCCGTATGTCGCCGTGTCGATCGCGAAGTCGGGCGGCGAGCGCTTCGACAACAGCAACCCGCGCCTCTGGCTGGAGAGGCAGCAGGGCTTCCGCGCGCGGGCGAACGCCGCGCAGGCGAACAGCTTCGAGGCGTTTCCCTTCTTCGCCGCGGCAGTGATCGTCGCCCACCTGACGCAGGCGCCGCAGGACCGGATCGACGCACTCGCCTTGATGTTCGTTCTCGCGCGCGCCGCGTTCATCGTCTTCTACGTCGCCGACTGGCACTGGGCACGATCGATCGTGTGGACCATCGGGGTTGTCGCGACGATCACGATCTTCGTCTCGGGAGCCTGAGATGGCCGGACCGATCCACGGGCCGTTGCACGGCGTCAAGGTGCTCGAACTGGGAACGTTGATCGCGGCGCCATTCGCATCGCGCCTGTTCGCGGAGTTCGGCGCCGAGGTGATCAAGGTCGAGGACCCGAAGACCGGCGATCCGATCCGCAACTGGCGCTACCTGCACGATGGCACCTCGCTGTGGTGGTACGTGCAGTCGCGGAACAAGAAGTCGATCGCCTTGAACCTGAAGGATCCGCGCGCGCAGGAGATCGCCCGTCGCCTCGCGCTCGAGGCGGACATCGTCATCGAGAACTACCGACCGGGGGTGCTGGAGAAGTGGGGCCTCGGCTACGAGCAGCTGCGCGCCGCGAACCCCGCGACGGTGATGGTGCGCATCTCCGGTTACGGGCAGACGGGACCGATGCGCGACCGCCCCGGATTCGGCGCGATCGCGGAGTCGATGGGCGGCATCCGCTACGTCACGGGGTATCCCGATCGTCCGCCGATACGCATCGGGATCTCGATCGGCGATTCGATCGCCGCGCTGCACGCGGTGGTCGGCGCGCTGATGGCGCTGCGGCACCGGGACGCCACCGGCGGGCGCGGCAAGGGCGAAGGCCAGATGGTGGACGTCGCGCTCTACGAGGCCGTGTTCAATATGATGGAGAGCACGCTGCCGGAATACGACGTGTTCGGCGCGGTCCGCGCCCGCACCGGGGGCTCGCTGCCGGGCATCGTTCCGTCGAACACCTACGAGTGCGCGGACGGCGCGGCGATCGTGGTCGCGGGCAACGGCGACGCGATCTATCGCCGGCTGATGACCGCCATCGGGCGCGAGGATCTCGCCAACGACCCCGGGCTGGCGCGCAACGAGGGCCGGGCAAGGCGCGTCGAGGAGATCGACGGAGCGATCCAGGACTGGTGCGGCCGGCACCCGATCGGGGAGGCGCTGGCCACGCTGACGGCGGCCGACGTGCCGGTTTCACGGATCTACAGCGTCGCCGATATGGTGCGCGACGCGCAGTTCCAGGCACGGCAGATGTTCGAGCAGGCCGCGCTGCCCGACGGCACGCCGATGAAGGTGCCGGCGGTCGTGCCCAAGCTGTCCGCGACGCCCGGGGGAACCCGATGGCTGGGCCCTCGCCTTGGTGAGCATACGGACGACGTCCTGCGCGAGCTCGGGTACGACGCAGCCGCGATCAAGGCGCTGCAGGACGATGGCGTGATTTAAGATCGCCCGATCCGCTCGTGCCGGGCACGGGCGCACAAGCTGAATCCAAGGAGACCTCATGAAGAAGACGTACACCCGCCGCGACGTGCTGGCGGCCGGCGCGGCGGCGACCGCTGTCGCGGCGCTCCCGGCGACCGGTTCGGCGCAGAACCTCGAGCGCAGGAAGGTGACGATCGCGGTGGGCGGCAAGAACCTGCTCTACTACCTGCCGCTGACCATCGCCGAGCAGAAGAAATTCTTCGAGCAGGAGGGTCTCGACGTGACCATCGTCGACTTCGCCGGCGGCGCTCGCGCGCTGCAGGCGGTGGTGGGCGGCAGCGCCGACG
>Ga0209253_10000938_pt1 | contig 25446 bp, 18 predicted proteins | sample FrelakmetBRP12BR_FD_187145 | JGI IMG/M metagenome (GOLD analysis project Ga0209253, IMG submission 187145) | Freshwater lake sediment microbial communities from the University of Notre Dame, USA, for methane emissions studies - BRP12 BR (SPAdes)... | ecosystem: Environmental > Aquatic >...
CGCCGAACGCGGCCGGTTCGCCGGGAGAGCACATGAAGGCGGATACACCGTCCTGGAAGTACCGCGGTATCTCGCCCACCTCGGTCGTCACAATCGGTCGGCCCGATGCCAGGTACTCGCCAATCTTGGTCGGGAACCGTGCCCTCGACTTCGTATCGTCGAAAAGTGGCACAAGCAGAGCAGTAGCGTGAGAGTAGAGTTCAAGCAGCTCTCGCCTTGGGACGCGGCCGCTCAGCCGCACTCGGGGGTCCCGCAGATCGTTCGACAGCCAATCAGCATCTCCTGGCCTCGTCCCAGTGATCACGAGTCGGCAGTCCGGGTGCTTGGCCCAGACGGTCTGCATGGCGTCGAGGATGAAGGTCGTCGCTTCTCGGTAGCCTGGGGAGGCGGCGAACAGCACATTCAGTGTGTCGTCGGGCGAAGAGCGGTCTGGTGTCTGCTCAGCGAGATCGACGAGGATCGGCACCTCGAGGACCTCCGTCCGTAGGCCTCTCCGACTTGCCTCGTCGCCGGCCCAGGTACCAAGCAGCGATGATATAGCAATGACTCCTTTCGCGCCGTAGAGGGGTGAAACGACCCGCTCAAGCAGGCCGCGACGTGCACGCAGGCTCCACGGGCGTTCGTTCAGCTCGATCACAACGGGTACGGAGAGCCCACGCAGGAGCTGAAGCATGAACAGGCGCGTCCATGTCCAGCGCTGGATGGTGAACCACAGATAGACGCAGCCTACGGACGTGCTGCGCCTGAACTCCAGCACGCGCAACACCGTGACAAGCCAAGCACGGACTGCGGCCATGCGCCGTTGGGAGAACGTCTCCGGTCTCGTTGACGAGCCGCAGAGGTACTCGAAAGCGACACCCCTATACGACCCTTTGGCGCGTTCGTTCTCGATCGTTGGCGGCCGTTCTGTGTGCATCATCGACCAGACCTCGACACGCGCGGTCTGCTCGGCCAGTGCCCGGGCCAGCAGCTGGACGCGGTTCGACGCTGCCATGCCGTTTGGGTACGGCAGCCGGGGTGCCAGGATCACGACTCTGAGCTGCGCTGCACTCGACAGAGGGCCGGCATGCTGAACAGCGTCGGTCGTCTCGGTTTGGTGGCGACCTGCGGGACGCGACTGTGTTGTCGGCAAGAACGCCCTCACTGCGCCGTCTTCTTGGGCCTGTATCTCTCCGGTCATTGCATGCAGCGTAGCAGAGGAGAACAAGCCAGGAGGTTGTTCGAGGTCTCCCCGTCTGACAACGGGATTCTAGTCTTGCGAAGCAGGCGAGCGATAGTGATTTCGTGGCTCCCCTCGTGTCCCCACCCGTTGCCGTGGCGGCCAACAGATAGAACCGGCTGCAGCAGTCGGGTCTACTTCGCCGCTGCTACAATGGTGTGCGGGACGATGCGATGCCGAAGCAAGCACGTCCTCATTCGGCGGATTCTCCGAGCAAGCGACGGCGCGAGTTGGTGAGCATGTCCCCAACAACCGCATCTCTAGGGCGAAGGCGGCGTGAGTGGCCGAGATAGGGTCATCCACTCAGCGTAGCCTCACTGATGTCCGTTCTGCGGCGCCTCTGGTCCTCAAGCCCCGGCGCGGTTGGTCGGCACTACAGCTCCGCGAGGTCTGGGCCTACAGAGAGCTTCTCTTCTTCCTCACCTGGAGGGATATCCTCGTTCGCTACAAGCAGGCGGTACTCGGCGTGGCTTGGTCCGTGCTGCAGCCCTTCGTCACGATGGTGGTCTTCACCGTCATCTTCGGGACGCTGCTCCATGTCGGAACGGGGAGCTCGACCCCGTACGCCATCTTCAGCTACACAGCCCTGCTTCCTTGGAACCTGTTCTCGGGCTCGCTTTCTCGCGCCGGAACGAGCGTCGTCGGCAGCGCGAACTTGGTGACCAAGGTCTACTTCCCGCGCCTCATCATCCCGGTCTCGTCGGTGCTGGCAGGGATAGTGGACTTCGCTATCGCGTTTGTCGTGCTGCTCTTCCTTATGCCGTACTTCCATATACCATACTCCTGGCACATGGTGGCCATTCCCGGACTGGTCGTTCTCTGTGTACTGACCGCGCTGTCGGTAGCGATCTGGCTGTCCGCGCTCAACGTCATGTATCGCGACGTTCAGTACCTGATACCTTTTCTCATTCAGCTGTGGATGTACCTCTCACCGGTGATCTTCCCGATATCGAAAGTGCCGGCCGGACCCTTGCGCACCGTCTTCATGCTGAACCCCATGACGGGCGTTATCCAAGGCTTCCGATGGGCCGTTCTCGGCGACCCTGCACCGGATGGGCTTCTGGCCGTCACGATGGGCGTCGTCGCCGTGCTGTTTGTCACAGGGCTGTTCTACTTCAAGCGCATGGAGCGAAGCTTTGCGGATGTCGTGTGATGAGTGACACGGTGATCAAGGTCGAAGGACTCGGCAAGGAGTACCGCATCGGTGTGCTCAAAGACCGCAACCCTATGCTGCGAGACGTTGTGGCTCGCTCTGTGGCGGCGCCCTTCCGCCGCCTGAGGAACAGGGGGTACTCGCAGGGAGGCAAGGTCGAGCGTGTCTGGGCGTTGCGCGACGTCGACCTCGAAGTACGGCGGGGCGACACCCTCGGTATCATCGGACGCAACGGCGCCGGCAAGAGCACCTTGCTCAAGGTCCTATCGCGTATCACCGAACCCACGAGTGGCCGAATCGAGATCCACGGGAGAGTCGGCAGCCTACTCGAGGTCGGTACCGGTTTCCATCCCGAGCTGACGGGGCGAGAGAACATCTTCCTCAACGGTGCCATCCTCGGCATGACGCGCAAGGAGGTTCGGGCGAAGTTCGACGAGATCGTCGAGTTCTCTGAGATCGGTCGGTTCCTCGACACCGCTGTGAAACGCTACTCGAGCGGTATGTACGTGCGGCTGGCATTCGCTGTGGCGGCACACCTGGAGCCAGATATCCTCGTGGTCGACGAGGTGCTCGCCGTCGGTGACTACAACTTCCAGAAGAAGTGCCTGGGACGTATGGGCGACGTCGCGGGTCAAGGCCGAACAGTACTCTTCGTGAGTCACAACATGGGAGCCATCTCGGCGTTGTGTTCCCGAGCGGTACTCCTTGATCAGGGCCAGGTGCTGGCGGAAGGGCGAACGGACAAGATCGTCAGCACCTACATCAATCGAGGTCTCGACTCATCGGGCGAGGTCGTTTGGGAGGGTGAATCGGAGGCACCGGGAACCGAAGTGCTCAAGCTTCACGCGGTTCGGATTGTCTCGCGCGGCTGCGTGACGTCCGATGTCGACATCGACGAAGAGGTGCGCGTGGAGGTCGACTACTGGAACTTCCAGCCAGGGACCTGCGCATCGGTCAGCATCCACCTCGTCGACAAGTCCGGTATCGTTGCGCTGTCGACCGTGAACTCGCCTTCCGCGACGCTGAACGACGACGGCTGGTCGTGCAGGCCGCATCCCGTGGGGCTGTTTCGAACGGCGTGCAGCGTCCCTCCCAACTTCCTCAACGATGGTCTCTACAAGATCGGCGTCTACTTGGTGAAGGACGTCAACCGCGTTCAGGCGCATCTCGACGACGTCGTGTCATTCACGGTCCACGATACCGGCGTCATGCGCGAGGAGTTCACCGGTCCGTGGCCGGGAGCCGTCAGACCGCGAATGGCCTGGGAGACGGAGCAGCTGGGGGAGTACGTCTCGACCAGTGCTGGGGGCGGGACGTGAAGGTCGTGATCCTCGCCGGTGGCCTTGGCACGCGACTCTCCGAGGAGACGCAAGCGCGACCGAAGCCGATGGTCGAGATCGGCGAGCGGCCGATCCTGTGGCACATCATGAAGCTCTACAGCTTCCACGGGTTCAACGACTTCGTCATCTGCCTGGGGTACAGGGGCTACGTCATCAAGGAGTACTTCTCAAACTACTTTCTCCACAACAGCGACGTGACGCTGGACATGGCGACCCATAGCGTCGAGGTGCATCAGAACGCGGTCGAGCCCTGGCGGGTGACTCTCGTTGACACGGGCCCGGACACGCAGACCGGTGGACGAATCAGGCGGGTCGCGCCGTATCTCGGAGAGTCGACCTTCATGGTGGCCTACGGCGACGGAGTCGGCGACGTCGACATCAGCAGCCTTGTCGCGTACCACCGCGAGCACGGCAGGATCGCCACGGTCACGGCGGTGCAGCCGCTGGGGCGCTTTGGTGCTCTGCGGCTTGGCGGTGATCAGGAGACGGTTGAGCGCTTCCAGGAGAAGCCTCAGGGAGACGGAGCCTGGGTTAACGCCGGGTTCTTCGTGCTCGAGCCCGCCATCTTCGACTACATCGCCGGTGACGAGACCGCCTTTGAGCGTGACCCGCTTGAGACGGTTGCTGAGCGCGGCGAGCTCAGGGCCTTCAAGCACCGTGGTTTCTGGCAGCCGATGGATACACTCCGCGATCTGCGCTATCTCGAGGGACTCTGGTCATCTGGTGCAGCCCCCTGGTCGGTGTGGTGAGGGTCTGATCTGCATGGCGGAGATGGCCGGATAGCGGCGGGATGAGATCGCCTCTCGACGCGGACGCTGCGTTCGGTGGCGTCTATCGCGACCGCACTGTTCTGGTGACAGGGGATACCGGCTTCAAGGGCGGCTGGCTTTGTCTCTGGCTTGTCGGCCTGGGGGCTCGCGTGGTTGGCTATTCCCTCGATCCCCCGACGAGTCCCAGCCTGTACGATGCCATCGGCCTTGGGGAGCTTGTCGAGCACGTCCACGGCGATGTCAGAGACGTCGATCGATTACGAGCGACGTTCGCCACCTACTCGCCTGAGGTCGTGTTCCACCTCGCCGCCCAGTCGCTGGTTCGAACCTCGTACGCCCGGCCCATCGAAACGTACGAGACGAACGTGATGGGGACCGTCAACCTGCTGGAGGCGGTCCGAGGGTGCTCAGCAGTGAAAGCCGTGGTCAACGTCACGAGTGACAAATGCTACGAGAACCGCGAATGGGAGTATGCGTATCGCGAGAACGACTCCCTCGGGGGGAGCGATCCGTACAGTTCGAGCAAGGCGTGTGCTGAGCTGGTGACGTCCGCCTACCGGGAGAGCTTCTTCGGCCAGACGACACCCGTCGCGGTGGCTTCGGTACGCGGCGGTAACGTGATCGGTGGCGGTGACTGGGCGATCGACCGACTGATTCCCGACTGCGTTCGTGCACTGAGCGAGGGGGAGTTGGTGACTATCCGCAACCCCGAGGCTGTGCGTCCGTGGCAGTACGTGCTCGAGCCTCTTGCTGGCTACCTCTGGCTTGGCAGCAGGATGTGCAGCCACGCACGCGAGTACACAGGCGCCTGGAACTTTGGCCCATCTGCCCTCAGCAATGTACGTGTCGAGGAGGTTGTCGAGGGTTTTGTCGCAGAGTGGGGTGGAGGACGCTGGAAGACTGCGGACCCGCACGCGATGAAGCTTCACGAAGCCACCTTCCTCAAGCTCGATTGCACCAAGGCCGCCGACCTTCTCGGTTGGCGGTGCATCTGGAGTCTGCGGCACACGGTGGCTACTGCGGCACGGTGGTACAAGGCTCACTATTCAGGTGGTGCCGATCTCCTTGCCCGATCCCAGGCGGAGATTGCGGCCTATACGGATGTCGCGCACAAGGCCGGTCTGGCCTGGACAGCAGGCAGAGCCGATGTCGCGGAGTGAGCCGATGTCGAACGAAGCTGAGATCGCGCGGATCAAGGAAGACATCCTCGAGAGGGTACGCGACTACCACAAGGTGGCGCACGTTGCTCAACCGTTTGCGGCTGGAACGACGCGAGTACCATACGCTGGTCGCGTGTTCGATGCCGAGGAGCTCGTAGGCCTTGTCGACTCCGCTCTCGAATTCTGGCTCACGCACGGACGATACTGCGACCGATTCGAGCGCGACCTCGCCTCCTACTTGGGAGTGAGCCAGGCACTGCTCGTGAACTCCGGCTCGAGCGCCAACCTGCTGGCCTTCATGGCGCTGACGTCTGACCGCCTTGGTGCGCGCAGGATCGCTCGTGGCGACGAAGTGATCACCGTCGCCGCGGGGTTCCCGACGACGGTCGCGCCGATCGTGCAGTTCGGTGCAGTACCTGTGTTCGTGGACGTGCTCCTCGAGACAGCCAACGTCGACGTCACGCTGCTCGAGGAGGCACTGTCGGGCAGAACGAAGGCGGTGATGTTGGCGCACACTCTCGGCAATCCCTTTGATGCGAAGGCGGTGCGCGACTTCTGCGACCGCCATGAGCTCTGGTTGATCGAAGACAACTGCGACGCGCTCGGGTCCCTCTGCCGCGATCGACTGACGGGCACATTCGGCGATATCGCGACAAGCAGCTTCTATCCTCCACACCATATGACCATGGGCGAGGGTGGGGCGGTCTACACCGACGACGAGCAGCTCTACACCATCCTGCGCTCGATGCGGGATTGGGGTCGCGACTGCATCTGCAGCTCGGGCAAGGACAACTCCTGTGGTCAGCGTTTCAGCGGCGACTTCGGTGACTTGCCGCATGGCTACGACCACAAGTACGTCTACTCCGAGTTCGGCTTCAACCTTAAGGCCACGGAGATGCAGGGAGCCATCGGCTGCGCTCAACTCGAGAAGCTGCCTGGGTTCGTCGCTCGAAGGCGCGCGAACTTCGCCGCGTTTCGCGTGCTCCTTGAGCCCGTCTCCGATGTCCTTCTCCTGCCAGAGGCGACTCCGGGCAGCGATCCGAGTTGGTTCGGCTTCCTGATGATCGTCAGGGACGGAGCCTCTCCAACGCGAGACGGGATCGTCGGGACGCTCGAATCGCGCAAGGTACAGACCAGGATGCTGTTCGCCGGCAACATGACGAAGCAGCCCTGCTTTGACGTGCTTCGCGGCGGCGGTGGCGGCTATCGCGTGGTAGGCAGTCTCGACAATACCGACAAGATCATGAAGGACGGATTCTGGATCGGCGTCTACCCGGGTCTGACGATGGATGCCATCGAGTACGTAGCGGAGACGATCCTGCAGATCGCTCGAGCGGGGAGCGCGCTGTGATGGAGGCCACACGGCCCGCGGGCGGCGGGGAGAAGCCAACGCTTTCGATCTGCGTGCCCACGTTCAACCGCGCGGGATTGCTGACTCTCGCCCTGCAGTCGCTGTGCTCTCAAATGGGCGAAGTCGATGGTGCCGTCGAGATCGTCGTCTCCGACAACTGCTCTTCCGACGATACGCCCGATGTCGTCGCCCGCATGCAGGGGTCGTGTCCGATCACCTACCATCGCAATGAGCACAATACTGGGCAGCGAAACCTGGTTGAGATCGTCCGTCACGCTCGCGGTGAGTACTGCTGGATCGTCGGCGACGACGACATGGTCGCGCGCGGCGCGCTGCCGGTCATCGTCGACGCGCTGCGCGCGAACCCCGACGTCGACTACGTCCTGCTCAACTTCGCCACGCGCCCGATCAGCGAGAGGGACAGGCTGATCCGCGAGCGACGTTCGGAGTTCGCCCCCGCTCTCGTCGACTGCTTCTGCAAGGAACCCGGCCAGCGGCGGGTGGACTCGTGGGAAGAGTTGTTCGACGTGGAGACCACGTGTCCGTCGGAGCTCTTCACGTCGATCGTGTGCAGCGTCTCTCGGACACGTCGCTGGCTTGAGTACGTCGAGACGCTGCGCTTCGGCGGCGCGCCGGTCGTCTCGGCGGCCGACCGCACGCTCGACGATACGTTTCCGCACGTCAAGGTCATTGCGCAGGCCATGATCCGACGGCCGGCATACTACATAGGGCATCCGTGCGTTCTCATGGGTCAGGGAAGCCAAGAGTGGTGGTCCGACTGGCCTGTCATCTCGATGGCGGGCATCAACGAGGCCTTGGATCTCTACGAACAGCTCGAGGTGGATGAACGTCGCATGAGGGTTCTCTGGGAGTCGTTCTTCCGCCAGAGCGTCAGGTTCGTGCCGCTTGTGGGCCAGAAGAGGCACCTGCCGTGTTTGCGTGACTTCTCCTTCGCGCGGTTTGCCTGGCGAAACCGCCGCCGCTGGTCAATAGCCGGACCCATTCTGATGAGGCGCTTCGAGTCCGAGGTGAGGAAGCGGTCGAGAGCATGCCTCCCAGGGCCCGTGTATGAGGTCGTCTCGGCAGGTTGGAGACGGCTTCTGCGCCGCGGGGGGGTCGGTGGCGAAGAGGCCGGTGACAGGGCGTAGTCTTCGGTCGTCGAACAAGCTTCTCGAGTCCACTGTGGGGGCGACGGGGCCGTGAGTCACGACAGAACAGTGCTTCTCTACTCGCCGAAGCTCATCGGGCACCGGCAGTTGTACTGCCGTGTGCTCGCGTCCATCCTCGTCGAGAGGGGTTACCGCGTGGTCGTGGCCGGCTCTCTCACCGAGGACGGCCAGCCCGTGCAAAGCGGCTTCCTTGAGGGTCTGGGTCCGGCCGGTTCGGTGAGCTTCGTCGATACGGGTCACTGCCTCGACGGCAGCCTCGGCACGGTCCATGGTCTTGCTTCGCTGATCCGCGACCTGGGCGCGGATACGACCGTCTTCACCGAGGCGGACAGCGAGATACCGCTGCTGGTGTCCCAGATACGGCCGGGGACTCGTGCGCTTCCAGGCAGGAGGGTAGGTATCTTCCTAAGGAGCACCAGCTACATCCACGCAGAGCCCCGACGGTCTCTCCGGACGCGACTCCGGCGTGCGCGACGTGCGTCCCTGTGGATGGCTGACCCGCGCCTGTTCCATCGCCTCCTCCTGCCCCGGTTCAAGCTGCTCGACGCCGCGTGCTGCCTCGACGAGGTCTTCGTCGCGGGACATGCGGCGTCGCACCAATGGCTGCCCGACATGTACCGGGAACCGGCAAGTCCGTCCGATGGGCTCTCGACTGCAGCAAGATCATGCATATCGGGCTTCGAGGCGTTCGTCTCACGCAACGTCGGTCGACCGATCTACCTCTACCTCGGTACACCTCAGCGCCGGCGGGGCTACGACGTGCTCTTGCGGGTCGCAGTAGAGGAGGACGGCTGCTTTGTCAATTGCGGAAAGCTCGACGTTGAAGAAGCGTACGATCCCGAAGCGGGGAGCCACAGGAGTACACTTGCCGCCCGTGGAGCCCTCTTCGAGACGGGCGAAGTCTTCGAGTTCGCCGTTGCCGACGTGTTCATCGCGGCAACGCGCGGCGTCGTTCTCCCTTATCGTAACCACTACGGTTCGAGCGGCATCATGCTCCACATCTTGAGCGCCGGCCGGCCTGTGCTTGTTCCCGATGTCGGCCTGATGGCAGATCGCACCAAGGCGCACGGCCTGGGCCGCACGTACCGGCCCGACGACATCGAGGATCTCAAGCGTGAGTTCCGTGCGCTGCAAGCCTCACCCGAGACAGCCTACGCTGCCAACATCCGTCGCTTTCTCCAGTTCTTCTCGGAGGATCGTGTGAGGGCGGCGATCGTGCACGCCGTCACCAGCGAGGGTGCAGGGGTGCCGTGGCCTTCCCCGGTCGGTGGACTGGAGCGGGGTCAGTGAGCGCGCTGCGCATCGTCTTGCCGCTCGCTGCCGTCGTCTTCTTCCTCTGGAAGGCGAGGGAGAGCCGCATCTACCTGCTGGGGATACCTTTCCTTCTGTTCATGAGGGAGTCGGTCTTCCTCGACAATCTGCGCGTCTTCTCCATGCCACATCGCCTGAGTCAGGCGACGATAGCCCTGGCATGGCTCGTCTTCGTGTGGCTGCTGAGTACGGACCTGCTCTTGCCGCACCTGAAGGGGAGCAGGCGACGCCTCCTGGGTCCTCGACTTCTGCCCGAGGAGACGGTGCTGATCCTCATCGCCGGACTGATTCTCGTGAACGCGGCGATCACTGCCGTCGAGCGAGGGGATCTCACTGCAGCGCTCGGTCAGGCAGCCAGCATGATCTACCTGCTGGTCGGCTACGTCCTCATCCGAGCGATAGTGAGCCAGGTACCCGGCAAGGAGGTCATCGACTTCCTGTGGGCCATTGTGGTCCTGAACACTGTCCTCGCGTGTCTCTTCATCGTCCATCAGGGCCTCGGGTTCCACGTGTACGCGGTGGAGGAGTTTCACGTCGACGTCTTTCAGGGGGTCGTGATCACACGGACGTTCAGCTTCATGCCGCCGCTCTTCTTCCTCGCGCTCGCCTTCACGTTCGCGCGGCCCAGATGGACTGTGCCCATGTATGTCGTGGCAGGCATCAACATCTTGGCGATCCTCGTCTCGTACACGAGGACGATGCTTCTCATGGCGGTGGTCGCCGGCCTGACCGTGGTCGTAGTCCGCCTCCTGAGACGAAGGCAAGCCGGGCTGGCCGTCAAGCGCGTCGCCGCGCTGTCCTTCGTCGCCGTGGTCGTCGGGCTCATCGCAGTCACGTTCCTGCCGACTCAGGTCGAGTACTTCGGAGAGCGCATAGCCCGAGCCACCACCGACATCACTGCCGATCCGAGCTACGCACGCGTGAACAGGCTGCGCATTGTCTACGCGCAGGTGAAGAGCACTGATGCCGTTCTCGGGAAAGGCTTCGTGTCGGAGGCGCAGGATTCGACGGTGGCCCCCATGAAGCGCAGTTCTGCGGATGGCGACTGGCTCCCCATCCTCTATCGCCTGGGGATTGCGGGGGTGGTCCTCTTTGCGCTTCTGTTCCTGCTGTATTGCGCGAGAGCCTTCCGGCTCGCCCTGCACGGGAGCGGTGACTCGGAGTTCCTCGGGCTCGTCTGGCTCACCTTCCTCGTGACTCTCTTCATCGGGGGACTCGCCGGATGGAACATCATGGAGCCCAACCGCATCGTCATGGGCCTCTGGCCGTTCGCCTTCCTTGCTGCCCAGGCGGGGCGGGCACGAGGGGAGCAACGAGGCCGGCCGGAGACGCAGCGCGATTGAGCCAGCTTCTCTTCGAGACTGACTGGTTGGCCTCGAGATCCGTCTTCTACAACGAGGCGGATGGTCGCGCCAGTCACAATGTCAACGACGTCATAGACTTCGCCAATGTCGAGTTCGACCCCGATGGCCTCAACGGTTTCCTCGACTTCGGCTACGCGGTGTTCCAGCGGACACCGATCCGCGGTGTGAAGTTCCTTGCTCCGTCGTCTCGACTGTTCCGTGAGACGTCGGGTGCCTTGAGGATCGAGACTGACGGCGATCCTGTCCCGCACCTCCTCTCGCATCGTCGTCCCGAGGCGGAGGTGATCGACGTGGTGAGGTCGACGGTCTCCGCCTGGGAGCGCTCAACGGACGGCGAGATCGTCATCCCGACGAGCGGAGGATTCGACTCACGTCTGCTCAACCTCATGGTTGCCGACAGGCGCAGGATCAGGCAGTTCACGTTCGGCCGAACGTCGCCACAGACTGCTGCAGAAGACGTGAAGCGAGCGGCCTCGCTGGCGCGCAGATTGGGCACGCGCTGGGAGTGGGTCGAGCTGGGCGACTTCCACGCCTTCTTGCCCGCCTGGGATGAGATGTTCGGTGTCTCGGCGCACGCCCACGGCATGTACCAGATGGAGTTCTTCAGTCGGGTCTGCGCGAGGCTCGGTGGCGGAAGGCCTCTTCTGAGCGGGATGTGCGGAGACTACTTCTCCGGATCGGGCTACTTCACACGAGAATGTGCGCTCGTTCGGCGACCCGCGGACCTGCTCGACTGCTTCCGCGTCGATATGTGGCACGGCGACTCCGCCATGAGTCTCCTTGGCGGCACTGGGGAGCCGCTCGCAGAGTACTTCGAGAAGCACCGCGAGGCGATCGCTGACCCCATCCGCAGAGTCGTCGAGCTGGTACGCACGAGGATCATGCTGCTTTCCCACCTGCTGAGGGTGCCGGAGCACTTCGGGTTCAGCCCTCGTGCACCGTTCACCGACATCGACGTCGCGTCGGCGATGCTGACCGTGCCGACGGAACGAAGGATCGACCGAGTCTGGCTGCGTGACTTCTTCGAGTCACAGGGTGTCTCGCTGGAGAGTGTCCGGGGAGCCTCGTTCGTCACGCTGCCCTACCAGGCTATGCGAAGAGTCCCCCTCGAGCCTCTGGACGAGGAGCTCTTGCGAGAGGTCGTAAGACCGGACTACGTTCGCTGGATCAACCGGAACGTGGGTCGTATCGGCCAGGCGTGGGAGGGCTATTCGACTCTGCGGCGTCGCCGGGGTTTTCGGCGACTTCTGAACCTGTCAGCGCGCCTGGGGGTGAAGGAGCAGCGCCTGCCGGCCTACGTTGCCCACATGAACCTCGTACCGATCCAGTCGCTGCTGCGGCGGAGGAACCGCGCACGTGAACGCTAGCCCTCACACCGGCGGTCTCGAGACGTCGAACACAGAGTCCCGCCCGCCCCGCGTCACCTTTGGCGTCATCGTCCTGAATGGCGAACCATTCACCCGCTACTGCCTGCGATCCGTGTACCCCTTCGCCCACGAGATCATCGTCGTCGAGGGTGCGGCCCTCGGCGCGGCGGGCGTCTCAAGGCCCGACGGTCACTCGACCGACGGCACCCTTGACGTGCTGCGTGAGTTTCAGTCTGTCGAGGATCCATATCACCGTGTCCAGGTGGTGACGGCCGAGGACGAAGGCCATTCGAACGGGTTCTGGCCGGGGGAGAAGGACGAGCAGAGTCAGGCGTATGCCCGGCGCGCCACCGGTGACTACCTCTGGCAGGTCGATATCGACGAGTTCTACACCGAGAGGGACATGCGTCTCGTCCTTGAGCTGCTGGCCGACAGCCCCTCGATCACCGCCGCGTCATTTCCGATGCTGGTGTTCTGGGGGGGGCTCGACTATCGGATAGACGGCTGGTACCAGCGGCGGGGCGGAGCCAGTCCGCCCCGGTTGTTCCGATGGGGGCCCGGCTACCGCTACGCCAAGCACAGGCCGGCTACCGTCCTCGACGATCGGGGACGCGACGTTCGTTCTCTCGAGTGGCTCGACGGTCCGGCCATGGAGCTGCTCGGTGTTCGTCTGTTCCACTACTCGCTTCTCTTCCCCCAGCAAGTCTTGGCCAAGGCCGAGTACCTCCGCAATGCCCCTCACGCGGGCATCCGCCAGGCGCATATGCGCCAGTGGATGATGGATTCGTACTTCACCTTGAGACGGCCGTACAGGGTGCACGCAGCGTTCACTGAGCCGAGCTGGCTGGAGCGGTACGAAGGCCCTCACCCGGCGGAGGTTCTGCGCATGATGGACGACATCCGAGCGGGCCGGACATCAGCGGCCCTGCGCCCGACCGAGGACGTGGAGGCGCTCCTCCGTTCCTGGTGGTACCCAGTGGGACGAGGGCTCTACAAAGCGCTCTTTCCCGCCAGCGTGGTCTCTCGTCGTATTCGTGCGTTCGTGCGCCGCACGCGCCGCGTGATCTCCGACCCTCGTGCGGCCCTCGCGCGCTACCGCGCGAGGGCCTGACCCTCACGCGAGGCAGTCAGCGCTTCAGAAGGCGGGCGTCCTCGGCCAAGACGTCTGCGATCCGGACCGCCAGGTACGTACGAAACGCAAGCTGGCGTCCCGAAAGCGCTACGGTCGGTAGGGGCTTGACCGTGCGCGCAAGCGCTTGGGGAACGACCGCCTTGATGCTGCGTCGCAGGCGCCGTTTGGCGGTAGACGCACTCGTGACGCGAAGCCCGGCGATCACCGTGCGCAACGCGTCGCGAGAGAGCACGCGCTCCGCGACATCCGCTTCGAGCCAGGTCCTGATCTCGTCGGCCAGGTCCTGTCGTCCGAGCAGCTGACTGTGCGTCTGCGGTGCCTTCGATGATGCGTAGGGGAGCTCCGGGCCGAGCTGGCGCACCACCTCCTTAAGCGACTTCCTCTCTGTGCGCAGGGTCGTAGGCATTCGGTGGGTGACATCGAGGATGGCTCGTGACTGAAGCGGGTTGACGACGTCGCAGTAGCGGCTCTTGAGATCGTTGAGTGGCGCAAGGACGCTCGCTATGAACGACTCCTCGGCGATGCGCGCCTGATACAAGATCACGTTCTCGTCGGGAAGCGGGTCGAGTGCCGGTGGCAGTGTAGTCTCAGCAAGCCCCAGCCGCCTGACCGTATGGCCGGTACGGTAATCGCTCAGTACGAGCAGCCTCGAGCGCAGGCGTGCCTGCTCGAAGGAGGAGTACGAGGCGTAGTAGCCGAGAGGGGCTTCGTCACCCCGGATCACGCCGGTCACACCGGAATCGAAGAATGACTTCCACATGGCGAAGCCGTCGGTGTAGGCGGCGAAGTCCTCCGTCTTGCCTTCGGAGAGCAGTACGAAGCGCGTCAGTGCCTCGTCAAGCGCTATGGCTGTGTCGTCCAGAGAGCAGTACGTGTGCTCCACGCTCAGCCGATGTGCCAGCGCCTGGGCGATCGAAGCGTCGTTTCGGGGGTCGGCCAGCGATGATCTGAGGCCCCAGGTGACGCATCGTGGTCGTTTCCCCACCGCCAGAAGCGCGTACAGGAGAGCCCGACTGTCGAGGCCACCCGAGAGCGGCAGCAGCCACTTCTCCATGCGGAGATCGAGGCTCGAGCAAGTCCCGAGGAGGGCCTCCTTGAGTCTCTCCACGTGCTCGTCCTCAGGTATCTCCTGCGGTGCGAAGCTCATGCGGCTTGCTTGGACTGCGACTCGTCCATCCCTGCGATCCAGGGTCAGCCTCCCATTGGAGGGCAGACGGCGGACTCTCGAGTCCCAGGACGCCTCCCAGCCGAGGTGGCCCGAGCACAACATCCACGTGACTGCCTGCTCGTCTAGGTGATGGTCGCCGAGCAGGGCGACGAGAACGCGCTGCGACGTCGAGGCCAGCAGCGCGTTCTCGGTCTCGACGTACCAGACCGTTCGTGATCCAAGGGCATCGCTCATGAGTTCGACGTTCGGCGGAGCATAGCGGCAGAGAACGTAGCTGCCGTCCGGGGCAGGAGCTCCGGGCTTCCACCAGTCAGCCGTGCTCCCGTACAAGGAACCGATACACATCGAGGCCCCCTGCTGGCGCATGTCCGGCGCTGGGTTCACGACGGCCACGATGAACCCGTTCTCGTCGCGGACCTGTGTCGGGCGCACCGCGATGTTGTCGGGCTCCATGAGCTTGGCGCAGCTCAGCACGTCGTCGACTGCGTGGTCCGACGGTGTCTCAAATCGAGGACACACGACTATCAGTCCGGCCATCGCCCCCCCGTGCGGTCAAGCGTGTGCCGCACCATGAGAGCACCGGACGAAGTAGGAAGTCAACCGCGGTGAGAGAGACACTGGCGGACTCAGACTCCTGGAGAGGCTCGTGCCTCGAATGGCGGTCGCGCTTGCGGCTCGCGACTCGTGGTTGCGGCGCCGGTCGCCGTGCGCCTATCCTCACGATGATGAATGCCGATTCGTACTTACCGCTTTGCCCACGATGAAGTTCTGCCTTGTCGGTCACTCAGCCAGGGGTCTGTTGGGAGAGCGGACGGGTGGCTCCGAGCTTCAGATCGCTCTTCTGGCCAAGGCGCTTGCCAGACGTGGCCACTCCGTCACGCTGGTAGTCCCAGGACTCCCGCGCGAACCCGGGGAGATCGACGGAGTGGATCTGAGATCGGGTTGGCATCCTGGACAGGGACGACGGGTCATCCGATGGATGACCTACCAGCTTCCGGAGCTCCGCCGCGTCCTGGTGGAGGAGCGAGCCGACGCCTACTACACTCGTGGCGGCAACCACTTCACGTGGGTCGTCGTTCGCACCGCGAGGGCAGTAGGCGCCGTCTCGCTCCACGGTCTTGCGAGCGATCGTGAGCTTCACGCCGACGGCGGCCGGTTCATGGTGCACGTCGGAAGCGAGTGGTTCCGAAAGGTGTCGGGCCCGGCGGTGCACGCCGTCTACAAACGACAGGTCCTCCGCTCTGCCGACTGGGTGGTCGCCCAGAACGAGGCTCAGGCTGAGACCTGTGCGCGGCTTCGCCTCCGCTCCATCACCATCCCGAACATCGTCGAGTCGCCACCGTCGGAGCTGAGCGACCTGCATGAGGAATTCGACGTCGCCTGGGCCGGCAGTGTCACCGACAGGCGACGTTCCAAAGGCCTCGAAGAGCTGGTTGCGCTCGCCTCGTCGTTGCCGGACGTGACATTTCAGGTCATCGGGCAACTGTCGGGGCTCGCGGGCGCAGCCGCCACCCGGGGGCTGGTCGCGCTCCCGAATGTCTCTCTGACCGGGTCTCTCACACACGAGCAGGTGCTGGTAGCTCTGGCGAGGTCCCGTGTCGTCCTGAACAGCTCGCCCTCGGAGGGGTTCTCCAACACAATGCTGGAGGGATGGTCGCTGGGCAAACCCGCAGTGTCGCTGAGTGTCGACCCCAATCGTCTTCTCAGCAGTGGGCGGCTCGGGCGGTGTGGAGGTGGAAGCCTGGCTTCTACTGAGGAAGCGATCCGGGAATTGCTCGCGGATGACGCCATGAGGCGGACCCTCGGCTCCCGGTGCCGCGACCACGTCGCCGCTGCTCACAGCGCCGACGCGGTGTGTCTTCAGTACGAGACGCTCGTCTCCCAGGGGAAGACCACGTAGATGATGACCACTAGTCGGCCCACGTTCGCGAGCAGCGAATCGCCCGGCTGCTCGGACCGCGTATGAAGGCCCTCCTCTTGGTTGACGGTCTTCCGAACGGCGGTCTCGAACGACAGCTGACTCTCGTGGGGCGTTACCTGCCCACGGAATGGGAGCGGAGGGTGTGGAGCCTCGCCGGAGGACCGTACGTCGACGTGATGCGAGCGGCCGGTATCGAAGTCCAGGTTGACGGCCGTCGCGGCGAGTTCGACGTGACCCCGGCGCTCAGGCTCTGGCGTCTCGTACGATCGTGGAAACCGGACGTCGTCCATGCCTGGGGCTGGATGAGCTCGACGGCCGTAGCGCCCATGTGTCTGGCGACTGGCATACCTCTCGTCGACGGCTCCATCCGGCGAGCCAAACCCACGCGCTCTCGGTTTCATCCCCTGAACACCGGCCTTCATCTGGCGCGGCTTGTTGTGGCCAACAGCCATGCCGGCCTGCACGCCTATGGCATCGCGGCGAGTCGAGGGCGAGTCGTCTACAACGGGTTCGATCCTGAGCGCCTCCGCCTGGTCCAGCCTGGCCCGCGAGACGATGGAGCGCTCGTTGTCGTCATGACGGGACGGATGGTGCCTCAGAAGGACTACAGGACGTTCTTCTCCGCCGCTCGTCTCCTGATCGAGAGCGACTCACGGCCGTGGCAGTTCGTCGCCGTCGGCGACGGCCCAGACCGTGAGTCGCTGATCGCCGACAACCGAGACCTCGTGGATGCCCAGATCGCGAAGTTCCCCGTGACTGGTCTGGAGGTGATGGGGATCCTCAGTGGCTGTCATGTCGGAGTCCTCATGACGAATCCGCATCTTCACGCCGAGGGCTGTTCGAACTCGATCCTTGAATACATGGCGTGCGCCTTGCCGGTCGTGTGCAGCGACAGTGGAGGGAACCGCGAACAGGTGTACCACGGGAGGACCGGATACATCGTGCCGGCGCGAGAGCCGAGCGTCCTTGCCCAACGGTTGCTCGAGCTGCGGGAGCAGCCTGAGTTGCGGCAGCGCATGGGCCACGCCGGCAAGGCCGTGCTTGCGCAGAGATTCTCGGTGGAACGCATGATCGTCGACCTGGTGCGTGTCTACGAGGAAGCGATGCGCCAACGCCGCGGCTGGCTCCAGAGCAGGTTGGATGACATGCGCGGGCGGTAGGTGCAAGGCGCGCATCGCCAAGCCTCTCTGCTAGGCTTGCTGATATCGACTCGCGAATCATCTACTACAGTGGGGGAGCGGTGGCCGACAAATACTTGGTGACTGGGGGAGCAGGGTTCATCGGATCGAACGTCGTCGACGAACTGCTGCGGCGCGGCTACCTCGTCCGCGTCATCGACAACTTCTCGACGGGGCGTAGGAGCAACCTCGATCATCTCCGAGGCGAGGTCGAGATCGTAGAGGGGGACATCCGCAGCTACGAGCGTGTCCACAACGCGGTCCGAGGCGTGGACTACGTGATCCACGAGGCGGCCCTCCCCTCGGTGCCCCGATCCGTGCAGGACCCGTTGACGACCAACGATGTCAACGTGACGGGTACCTTGAACGTTCTTCTCAGTGCGCGCGATGAGGGGGTGAAAAGGGTCGTGTTCGCGTCCTCTTCCTCTGTCTACGGCGCGAACCCGGCGCTGCCGAAACTAGAAGACCTGCAACCTATGCCCTTGTCGCCCTACGGCGTGGCGAAGCTGGCGGGAGAGCAGTACTGCATGGCGTTCTTCCACGTCTACGGTCTGGAGACGGTACCTCTGCGCTACTTCAACGTCTTCGGCCCTCGCCAAGATCCGGCGTCAGAGTACAGTGCCGTGATCCCCAGGTTCATGCGCATGATGCACGCCGGGCAGGCGCCGACCGTGTTCGGCGACGGCATGCAGACAAGGGACTTCACGCACGTGAGCAACGTGGTGCAGGCGACCTGTGACGCGGCGATGAGAGAGGGCGCGGCAGGAGAGATCATGAACGTCGCCTACGGCCGCTCGCACACGCTGCGCGATCTGGTCGCGATCATGGCGACGGCTCTGGGGTGCCAAGTCGGGCCGGTGTATGCGCCGGCGCGAGCGGGAGACGTGAGGGACTCCTACGCCGACGTCACGAAGGCACGGGAGCTGCTTGGCTACGAGCCTCTCGTTTCGCTCGAGGACGGCATCCGCTCCATGGCGGAGAGCGTCGTCTCACCGTCAGAAGACGCTACTCCTTGAACTGCAGCACCCTGAACCCCTGAGCCCTGCAGAGCTCGTCACGCTGGGCAGCCGCCAGGTCTTCCCAGACCATCTCGTGCACGAGCTCCTCAAACGTGTGTGTGGGTGACCAGCCCAGCCGCTCGCGTGCCTTGGAGGCGTCGCCGATGAGACTGGCGACCTCCGTGGGCCGGAAGTAGCGCGCGTCGACGCGCACGACGACATTGCCCGGTTTGAGCGCATCGTCGGTCAAGGGGTTGTCTTCCCGGGGGCCGTAGCCGTTGCGCGCCTTGGCCAGCAGGGCCGGGTCGACGGAGTCGACGACGCCGATCTCAAGCAGGTCCTGTCCCCTGAACGCGATGTGCACACCCACCTCGGCGAAGGCGCGCGCGCAGAACTCGCGCACCGAGTGCTGCTCGCCGGTGGCGATCACGTAGTCGTCGGGCTCCTCCTGCTGCAGCATCAGGTGCATGGCGCGCACGAAGTCGCGCGCGTGGCCCCAGTCGCGCAGGGAGTCGAGGTTGCCCAGGTAGAGCTCGCTCTGCAGGCCGAGGGCGATGCGCGCCACGGCGCGCGTGACCTTGCGCGTGACGAAGGTCTCGCCGCGGACGGGGCTCTCGTGGTTGAAGAGGATGCCGTTGGAGGCGTGCATGCCGTAGGCCTCGCGGTAGTTGACGCAGATCCAGTAGCCGTAGAGCTTGGCGGCGGCGTAGGGGCTGCGCGGGTAGAAGGGCGTGCCCTCGCGCTGGGGGGTCTCCTGCACGAGGCCGAACATCTCACTCGTCGAGGCCTGGTAGAAGCGGGTGGTCTTCTCGATGCCCAGAATGCGCAGTGCTTCCAGGAGGCGCAGCGTTCCCAGGGCGTCGGCGTTGGCCGTGTACTCGGCCGTCTCGAAGCTCACCTGCACGTGCGACTGGGCGGCCAGGTTGTAGATCTCATCGGGCTGCGTCTCCTGCACGATGCGGATCAGGTTGGTGGCGTCGGTCATATCGCCGTAGTGCATGAAGAAGCGCACGCCCGGTTTGTGCGGGTCGTCGTAGAGGTGGTCGACGCGGTCGGTGTTGAAGAGGCTGGCGCGCCGCTTGATGCCGTGGACGGTGTAGCCGTTCTCCAGCAGGAGCTCGGCGAGGTACGCGCCGTCCTGGCCGGTGACGCCGGTGATGAGTGCGGTTCTGGCCATGCAGATCCCCCTACCTGTTGGCAGCCGCGTCGGCCGGCTGGTGATCGAGGTACCATTCGTAGGTGGTGCGGATGCCCTCCTCGAGGCTGGTCTGCGGCGACCAGCCGAGCGCCCTGATGCGGCTCACGTCGAGCAGCTTCTGCGGCGTGCCGTCGGGTCTGCCGACGTCCCACTCGATAGAGCCCTCGTGGCCCACCACGCGCTGCACGAGCTCGGCGAGCTCGCGGATGGTCAGATCCTCGCCGCTGCCGATGTTGAGGAGACCGTCGGGGACGTCCCGGGCGGCGACGTTTTCCAGGGCGAAGACGACGGCCTCGGCGAGGTCGTCGACGTGCAGGAACTCGCGTCGCGGTGTTCCCGTCCCCCACAGCGTCACCGGCGAATGGGGCTGCCGGGGTGTGCCGCCCTCACCCGCCAGCCCGAGCTTGGCGTCATGGAACTTGCGGATCATCGCCGGTAACACGTGACTCGACCGCAGGTCGAAGTTGTCGCCGGGGCCATACAGGTTGGTCGGCATCAGCGAGAGAAAGTCGGTGCCGTACTCGCGGTTGAGGGAGCGACAGAGCTCGATGCCGGCGATCTTGGCGATGGCGTAGGCACGGTTGGTCTCCTCGAGGGCTCCAGTAAGCAGGTAGTCCTCCTTGAGCGGCTGGGGCGCCAGCCGGGGGTAGATGCAGGAGCTGCCCAGGAAGACGAGCTTCTTGACCCCCGTGCGAAAGGCCTCCGCGATGATGTTCAGCTCGATGCCGAGATTGACGGCTATGAACTCGTAGGGCTGCTCCCAGTTGGCCATGATACCCCCCACCTTGGCAGCGGCGATGATCACGGCCTCGGGGTGTTCCGCTTCGAAGAACGCTCGAGTCTCGGCCTGGTTCGTCAAGTCGAGGTCGTGTACGTCGCGGACGACGACCCGTTCGTAGCCGTGCCGTCGCAAGGCTCGAAGCACTCCGCTGCCCACCAGGCCGGAGTACCCCGGGAGGAAGACTCTGTCCTGCGAGGTGGTCAACGTACGTGTCCTCCTTGTGTGCGGCGATCAGACCGGGAGAATCGGCCCTGTCGACCATTGTAGCAGCGGACTTCTGCCTGGTAGGGGGTGTCGCCCGCTCGTACAACACCTCTCGCAAGGAGTCGTGGCCGGTGGGTACCCGGACTTTGCTACCATGGGGCGTACTGAGGTCCAGCTCGTGTCCAGGCTGGTTGGGGGACGGTTGAGGATCTGTCTGGTCAACTACCGCTATTTCGTCTCGGGCGGGCCCGAGCGATACATGTTCGGCATCACGAGGCTGCTGGAGGACCAGGGCCACGAGGTCGTGCCGTTCTCGGTCCGGTATCGGCAGAACGAGCCTTCGCGCTGGTCGGGGTACTTCGTGGAGCCGATCGGGGGTGACGACGAGGTCACCTTCCGGCAGACGACCTGGAACCTGAGCTCGGTCGGCCGTGCCGTCGAACGGACCTTCTACTCGCGCGACGTCTATCGCGCCCTACAGGACCTGATCGCCATGGTGCGGCCCGACGTCGCGTTGGTCCTGAACTACCTCAAGAAGCTGTCGCCCTCTGTCCTTGTCGCGTTCGCCGATGCGGGTGTCCCGATCGTGAATCGTTTCTCCGACTTCGGGTTGATCTGCCCACAGGCGCACCTCGTTCGGAGGGGCCGCGTCTGCGAGGAGTGCGTGGGCGGCGGCTTGTGGCCGAGCGTTCGATACCGGTGCGTCCAGGGGTCCCTGCCTGCATCGGCGGTCAACGCCGTCGCGATGACCTATGCCCGTCGACGGGGCCTGTTCGACCTGATCGATGCGTTCGTCGCCCCCAGCGCGGTCATGAGAGAGAAGATGATCGCAGGGGGGCTTCCCGCAGAGAAGGTCCACCACATCCCGACGTTCGTGCCCACGGCCGAGGGCCGTTCATATGAGGGGCGGACGAAGCGGGTCTCCTACATCGGTCGAGTCGAGAAGACCAAGGGTGCCGACGTGCTCGTCGACGCCTTCCGCCGGCTCAAGAGAGAAGGCGGCTGCGAGGACCTCGAGTTGGCGCTCGTCGGCGAACCGAACACTGCCGAGGGCGTCGAGCTCATGAGCGAGATCGAACGTTCTCCGGTCTCAGGACTTCGGCTTCTCGGCACACTGGATCGGCCCGGAGTGCTCGAAGTGCTGGGCGACTCGCTGGTGTCTGTCGTGCCATCGATCTGGTATGAGAACACACCCAACGCCATTCTCGAGAGCCTGTCGACCGGCACGCCCGTCGTCGCCTCGCGGCTGGGCTCGATGAGAGACATGATCGAGGGGACTGGAGCTGGAGTGCTCTTCGAGCCTGGTGACGCTGGCGACCTCGCGCGGGTCCTCAAGGAGCTGATCCACGATGGAGCGCGTCTTCAGGAGATGGGGGAGAGCGCTCGGCGGCTGGCCGCCGAGCGCTACTCGCCCGAGATGCACAAGAAGGCCCTGGTCGGCCTGCTGGAGGACGTGATCGAGAACCGCCGAGATCCGCCGACTGTCGCCGCCCGGGTCGGCCATTCTGCTGCCCCGCGTTCGACGCCGCACAGGCGGACGGCCGGCGCCAGGCTGGGGGAAAGCCTCTCTTCGTGGGGAGTCCGGGTCGGCGGCGCTGTGGAGCGGTTGAGAGACGTCGCCGGTGGAGATGGGGAGAAGGTAGTCGACGCCGCCATCATCGTCACCTACCGCTGCAACGCGAAGTGCCAGATGTGCCACACGTGGCAGTTCCCGACCAAGACGTCCGAGGAGTTCCACCCCGATCTGCTGCGCAAGCTGCCCGATCGTCTCGGAAGAGTGAACATCACGGGCGGCGAGCCCATGCTGCGCAAGGATATCGACGAGATAGTCGATATCCTTGCGCCCAAGGCTCGCCGCCTGGAGATCTCGACGAACGGCTACTTCACGGAGCGCCTCGTCGAGGTCGCACAGCGGCACCCGGACATCACCGTGCGCATCAGCCTCGAGGGGCTGGCGGCGACCAACGATGCTGTGCGAGGCACGAAGGACGGTTTCGACCATGCGCTGCGCTCCTTCCGTGCCCTCCGGGATGTCGGCGTCAAGGATCTCGGCTTCGCCGTCACGATCCAGGACGCCAACGCGCATGATCTGCTCGCCCTGTACTCGATGGTCAGCGATTACGGCGCCGAGTTCGCACAGGCCGTGCCCCACAACAGCTACTACTTCCACACAGACCAGAATCGCATCGAGGACGTGGACCGCGTGCAGGCAGCGATCCGCGACCTGATGTCTGCCTTCCTCCGTTCACGTCGACCGAAGGAGTGGTTCCGCGCGTACCTCAACCGAGGCCTCGTCGACTACGTAGGCGGTGCGGAGCGTCGTCTTGGGTGCACAGGCGGAACGGACATCTTCTTCCTCGATCCCCACGGCGAGGTCTACCCCTGCAACGGGTGGGACATCAGTATGGGCAACCTCCACGAGAAGACGTTCGAGGAGATCTGGACGGGCGAGCGAGCCGATGAAGTCCGCGGCGCCGTGTGCACCTGCGACAGACGTTGCTGGATGACCGGGACGGCTGTGCCTGCCATGCGCCGCAACCTGCCTCGTGTCGCGTGGTGGGTCGCGCGCAACAAAGCCCGCCTCGCTCTCGGACTGCCCATCGACCTTGGGGACTAGGGCCGTGCGCATCGCCCATCTCGGCTCCAAAGGGATCCCGTCGAAGGGCGGTACCGAGCGTGTCGTGGAAGCCCTCGTGCGGCAACAGGCCACGGCACACGATGTGACCGTCTATGGCAGTACCCGCGTCTGTCGTTCGGGCAGCGTACACGGGGCGCGGGTCGTCGCTGTGCCCACCGTTGGGGCCAAGCATGCGGGACCGGTGCTGCTGCAGCTGGCCAGTGCTGCGCACGCCCTGCTACAGCGCTACGACGTGGTGCACCTCCACGGCTCCGAGAATGCCTTCGTGGCTCCCGTCCTGCGACTGCGCCATCCGGTGGTCACCACGAATCACGGTCCGGCCTACCGACGGGAGAAATGGAGTGGACTTGCGCGGCGTCTGATCCGGGCCGTCGAGAGGCTCTCGGTCGTCGGCGCCTCGGCGGCGACGGCCGTCGCCAAGAACCAGGCAGATCAATTGACTGCACGATATGGGCGCCGAGTGGTGTACGTGCCGAACGGGGTCAGCTTGGACGAGAGCCCTGACGACCAAGCAGCGGCGAGGATCCTCGAAGACATCGGCGTCTCTCCAGGAACCTACTGGATGTTCGCGGCCGCTCGTGTGGATCCGACCAAGGGCTGCCACACCCTTCTCGAAGCGCACGCCGCCTGCGGCGACTCCCGGCCGCTTCTGGTCGTCGGAGACCTCTACCACGCGCCGGGCTACGAGGACTCTCTGAAACGCATCGCGGCGGAGAATGTCAGGTTCATCCCTCGTCTCGACGACAAGCGGGCGCTGCTCGGGCTTCTCCACCAAGCTCGCCTCTTCGTCTTCCCGTCGACCGTCGAGGCGATGTCCATGATGCTGCTCGAAGCCGTAGCGTTGGGCGTGCCGACCATCGCCAGCGACATACCGGAGAATCTGAACGTCCTGCCCGAGGACTTCCCGACGTTCAAAGCCGACGACGCCCGCGATCTCGCACGCGTGCTGACCGACATGTCGACGAAGACCCCTGGGGATCTGCGCAACACCGCGGAGGCGGCCCGAGACTGGGTCCGCGAGCGCTTCCGCTGGGACGTCATCGCCGCGGAGTACGAGAACGTGTACAGGTCGGTGTCCCGGGTCTGATCCTCACAGCCGCCGTGACCTCGGCGGCTGTTGTCAGCTGTGGCTACACCATCCGATCTGTTTGCGCCCAGCCGGAGCCGGTCGTCGCCCATTCTGGTTACCGAGATTCCGCTGCATACGTTGAACCTTGGGGGTCGGTCTGTGTACGCTGTGAGTCCCAGACCAGTGATGCGGGGGGAAACTTGGGAGACGGTGTCGCTACCGGCGAACCGGGGCGCACTCAGGAGACATCGCGTCTCCATGTGCCGTTCGTCGACCTCAAGCGCCAGTCGCGCGATTTTCACGACGAATACCTGCGGGTGATCGGGTCGATCATCGACCGGGCGGCCTACACGATGGGCCCCGAGCTCGCAGCCTTCGAGGAGGCCTTTGCCCGCGCGTGCGGTTGCGACTTCGCGGTCGGTGTGAGCTCTGGAACGGACGCCGTGATGCTGGCCCTCCTCGCCGCCGGCGTTGAGGCGGGTGATGAGGTCATCGTCCCCGCCAACACGTTCATCGCCACGGCAGAGGCCGTCAGCCACATCGGAGCGACGCCGGTCTTCGTCGATTGCCAGCCTGAGACGGCCAACATCGATCCGGCGAAGGTGGAACCGGCGTTGACCGAGCGCACGTCGGCGATCGTCCCGGTGCACCTCTACGGCCAACCGGCAGACATGGATGCGATCCTCGAGATCGCCGCGCGCCGTGGGCTCATCGTCGTCGAAGACGCCTGTCAGGCCCACGGCGCGCTGTACAGGGGTCGGCCGGTCGGCTCGTTCGGGATGGCTGCAGCGTTCAGCTTCTACCCCGGCAAGAACCTCGGTGCCCTGGGGGATGGAGGGGCAGTGACGACCTCTGACCCAGAGATCGCCGACGCCCTAAGGCTGCTCCGTAACCACGGCCAGGAAGACAAGTACACCCATCGCGTGGCCGGCTACTGCGACCGCTTGCACAACCT